>Ga0247841_10000993_pt1 | contig 68689 bp, 46 predicted proteins | sample LaCruzMarch2015__2_FD_192410 | JGI IMG/M metagenome (GOLD analysis project Ga0247841, IMG submission 192410) | Freshwater microbial communities from meromictic Lake La Cruz, Castile-La Mancha, Spain - LaCruzMarch2015_18m | ecosystem: Environmental > Aquatic > Freshwater > Lake | place: Spain... | reverse complement strand
TTGTTGTTGATGGCTTATTTGCTCCTATACCGTTTTCAAAAGACGAAAAAAATCCGGTTTTTGATCATTTCAGCTTTCCTTTATGCCTTTGGGTTGTTGTTTTATGAAGTGTATACCCTTTTCATCGGGTTTGTTTTTCTTTCCATTTTTTATTTCAATTATAACGCTGGTTTACGGGGATGGAAATGGATCAGGGTGGGCGCCCTGCAGCTTCTTCCATTCGTTATTGTCGTTGTCCTTTATATTGCTTCCTATGTCATTTACAGTCGGTTACACCCATCACAATACTATGGGAGTATGTTCAGTGAGAATTCAATCACCTTTTCAACTTTTTTTACAGTTTTGTGGAAATTGTCATGGACCGCTTTCCCTTTGACCGTTTATGATGCGTCGCATGAATTTTTTACCTACAAATCAGAGATGGTAACGGGATACCGAAATATTGTTCCGTATCTTTTTTCATATGCCCATATTGAATGGATAGTCAAAGCATTACTTCTCTTTTTCCTCAGTTATATTGTTATGATCAGGATCCCAAAACTGCATTATCGGCCCTTGCTGATCGGTCTGCTATTGGCGGTCATGCTGATTTTCTTTCCGCATATTCCCCTGGCCCTGACGGTGAAATACACCTATTATGTTATGACACAGGATATGCTTGGTTATCTGACCACATTTTTCTCCCTTTTTGGCGTTATGCTTTTTTTAGCCCTGGTTTTCGCCCTGATATTGAATTGTACAAGAAAAGAAACGCCGTTACGGCATCTGACGGCACTGCTGATATCGGTCAGTTTTGTCTTTTGCGCATTTCTTACCGATTTCTCCAATTATTATATTTCCAAGGATTTTCATCATGCCAACATAAGATTTTACGCAGTGGATGAAATGATGCAATCTGATGTTTTCAGGGCCATTCCGCAAGCCTCCCCAATTTATTCCGCAGCACTTTGGAATAACCCCTATTATATGAACGGAGGACTGACCGAACAGGGCTTCCAGTGGACTTATTATATTTTGGCCAAATCGCAGATTTACCAGTTGATGATCAGGGACCAAAAGGAATTTTTGAACAAGACCAAAGGCGTTACCGAACCCGGGTACAGGATTGTTTATAACCAGACTTATAAGACCGGCGAGGCGTTGTTGGTCCTTGCAGAATTAAAACCGCCATTACCAACGGACACGGTTATATCCAATACCTCAGATAAAGTGCTGGTGGTATTTTATTCGAAGTACAAACAGTTTTCTTTGGCGTTTAAACAAACTACCGATTCTGCTTCATACAAGGTGAACGTTAAAGTGAATCAGGTTGCTACAGAAATGGACACAGACAGATTCATTGAATTTACCGTTTTTAATACAAAGTTTAATAACCCTGCCACCATTTTCACCCTTGAGGCTCCTTCGATCGACGTACAAAGCATTATAATTTCAAATCTGGTAAATCCCAGGAACAAAGTCATATATTTATAAAACATATACAAAAGCAATGATTGAAAATAAAAAAATCTTTATTACAGGTGGGGCCGGTTTTATTGCCAATTCACTGATTGGAAACCTAATTGATCAAAACCGGATTGTCGCATATGATAATTTTCATCGGGACACGCTTACAACCAGCCCGTTTTTTAAACATGCCAACCTGACCATCATCAGAGGGGATGTGTTGGATTTTAAATTGTTGTCGGAGAGTATGAAAGGGGCCGACATCGTTATCCATGCGGCTGCAATTGCAGGTATTGATACGGTTATCAAGCGTCCTACCCATACGATGAAGGTGAATATGATCGGCACTGCCAATGCGTTGGAAGCAGCAAAAAATAACGGGGTAAAGGAACGGTTTGTGGATTTCTCCACTTCGGAAGTCTTTGGGAGCATGGCTTTTAAAGTGACCGAAGGAATGGAAACTACCTCGGGCAGCGCCGGGGAGGCACGATGGACCTACGCCGTAAGCAAACTTGCCGGAGAACATTTGAACATGGCCTATTTCAAAGAGTTCGGCCTGCCAACGGTCTCCGTGCGACCGTTCAATGTTTATGGCCCCGGACAAACAGGCGAAGGCGCTTTGCAAATTTTTATTAAACGGGCGCTGAAAAATGAAGATATTTCTATCTACGGTGATGGAAACCAGATCCGGGCCTGGTGCTATGTTACCGATTTTGTGGAGGGACTGATGAGATGCATTGAAAACCCCATTGCCATCGGGCAATCCTTTAACATTGGAAATGCGAGGGCCGTTGTAACTACTTATGGCCTGGCTCAAACTGTTTGCAGGGTATTGGATTCAAAATCAAAAATATTGTTTAAACCCGCATTATCGGCCGATATAGAATTACGAATTCCTTCTGTTGAAAAAATGAGGGCGATGTTGGATTTTTCAGCCAAAGTGGACCTGGAAGAAGGAATAGGGCAAACGGCCAAATGGATTGAAAAAAATCTTTTTTGAACCCCGAACACCATGATAAAACTTTCAAAACCCTATTTTCCACCTGAGGCGATTGACAAAGTTTCAGAGGTTCTTGTCTCAGGCAATCTAATTCAGGGCGAATTTGTATTGAAGTTCGAGCAGAAACTCAAAGAGTTCCTTGGCGTAAAACATGCAATTATTGTGTCAAATGGCACGGCAGCTTTACACCTTTCGCTTATTTCACTTGGGATTGGTCCCGGCGATGAGGTTATCGTCCCTGCCTTTACTTACCCGGCAACAGCAAACGTTGTTGAGCTGATCGGGGCCAGGCCTGTTTTTGTGGATATCGGGCTCGATGATTTTTGCATAGACACCACCCTGATTGAAAAAGCCATAACATCCCGTACAAAAGCCATCATGCCTGTCCATGAATTCGGACAATCAGCACGGATGGATGAAATTTTACGAATCGCATCCCAATACCGGTTATTTGTTGTCGAAGATGCTGCATGTGCTTTGGGCACTGAATTTTCCGGGCAGAAGGTTGGAACGTTTGGCGAACTGGGGTGCTTCAGTTTTCACCCGCGAAAAGCCATTACAACCGGTGAGGGCGGCACTATTGTTACCAACGACGATAGCCTGGCAGCAAAACTCCGGGCCTTGCGAAATCATGGAATTGAATTGATCAACGGGAAAATCGATTTCACCTGTGCGGGGTTTAACTACAGGATGACCGATTTTCAGGCAGCCCTCGGATATTTTCAAATGCTTGTTATTGATGCCTTTATACAGGAACGCATCCTGGTCGCCGATGGTTATACCACACGGCTAAGTGGTGTGCCTTTTATAAAAACACCTGCATTGATTGCCGGCAGAAAGAATGTATATCAAACGTACCATGTTTTACTCGATTCAAAGATTAACCGTGACGACCTGAAAAAAGCAATGTTTGAAAAAGGCATTGAAACAAATTATGGTGCAAATGCGCTCCCCTTATTACAATTTTACAGGGAGAAATATCATCTTCATGAAGATGATTTTCCTAATTCGGTGATTTCATACAAACAGGGACTTGCATTGCCCCTCAGCCACTATGTCAATGAAGCTGAAATCATTACGGTTTGCAAAGAGTTAACGTCGTTGATACAATAAAACAAATCATGGGTACAATCAAGAAATATCGTTCCCACGGAGATGGCAGGTTTAGTCCGGGCGATTTTAAATCGATCGGGGATAACGTGATCTTTGAACCAGGCGTGCTGGTTTTTCATCCGGAAAATATCCTTCTCGGTTCCAATATTTATATTGGCCACAATTCAATCCTGAAAGGGTATTATAAATCACAGATGGAGATCGGCACAGACACATGGATAGGACAGGGATGTTTTTTCCACAGCGCCGGTGGCCTGAAAATTGGGAATGCGGTAGGGATCGGGCCAATGGTTAAAATTCTCACCTCTCATCATGATGACCTTGACCCTGAACTTGCCGTACTTGAACTGCCACTGAAATTCGAACCGGTGGTGATTGAGGATGGAGCTGATATCGGGACAGGATCGGTTATTTTGCCCGGTGTTACCATCGGCCGAAACAGCATCATCGGCGCAGGTTCGGTCGTAACAAGGGATGTTCGGCCTTTTGCCGTTTATGCAGGCGTCCCGGCTAAATTTTTAAGGTTGAGAAAACAATGAAATCAGACACATGAACCGGAAATCCATAACCATCGTTGTTCCCTGTTTCAATGAACAGGACAATCTTGAAAAGTTAATTTTGAAACTGGATAAGGCAACCGGGGCCCTTGATGGAGTTGATTTTACCTATTTGCTGGTAGATGATGGCAGTGCCGACAATACATTTTCGGTCATCAGATCCCTGGGGTTTTCTGATCCTAAAATAAAAGCCATTCAATTATCCAGGAATTTCGGCAGTCACATTGCCATTTCTGCAGGAATTGAAAATGCCGCCAACATGGATGCCGTGATTGTGATCAGTGCCGATTTGCAGGAGCCACCGGAATTAATAGGAGAATTGATTGAAAAATGGCAGGAGGGGTTTGAAGTTGTCTGGACAATCCGTGAAAAAAGGGCGCAGTCGTTTCTCGGGAAATTTCTATCAAGAACGTTCTACAAACTTTTTATTAAAGCATCGGGATTGAAAAATTATCCCAAAGAAGGACCTTCTGCTTTTTTTCTGTTTGATAAAAAAGTTTGTCAGCAGTGGAGCAAATTTAAGGAGACCAACCGCATGATCATTGGGATGGCCGCCTGGATCGGGTTCCGTCAGACTTTCATCAGATACCGGCAAAGTGAGCGGCATTCGGGAAAATCCTCTTTTACCTTCACCAAACTGGTCAAACTGGCCATCGATTCGTTTGTCTCTTTTTCATTTGCGCCGATCCGGATCATTTCGTACATGGGCATCATTGTCAGTTTAATTGGATTTCTCTACTCCCTCATCCTGATCTGGAATAAATTAGTCAACGGAACCGGCCCTACCGGCTGGACATCCATCATGATTGTGGTTCTTATCCTGGGAGGGATTCAGTTGATCACACTGGGCGTGATTGGCGAATATATTTGGCGGGGTGTCGAAGAATCGAGAAACCGGCCGTTGTATCTGATTTCGGAAAAGGTTAATTTTTCAGATAAAGAAGAGAAGGAGGATTCATTTAAATAAGGCCTCTCACCTCAGATTTCCCGTTCACGGTCAATAGAAATCAGATATTTTCACTATCTTTATATTGCTTTCTTCTTGTATATCTCAAAGTTTGCCAACCTGTTTTTTTGAAGAAAATAAGCAAGCGATGTTCTCATTACCCCTAACCCGTAAATAAAACTTTTTCTGAAATTTATGGAAGAAGCCTCTTTGAAATATTTGGTCGGACAGGTAATTTCGGCAATATCATATCCCGCATAAAAAATCTGGGAAAGCATTTGATTGTCAAAAACAAAATCGTCAGAATTGGCTTCATAGTTTATAGATTCAAGCGCCGTACGCGAAAATGCCCGGTAACCGGAATGATATTCCGATAGTTTCTCGTTCATCAGAAAATTCTGAAAAAAGGTCAGCATCCGGTTAAAAATGTATTTATACAGGGGCATCCCCCCTTTCAGCGCGCCCTTTCCCAGGATGCGGGAACCAATAACAACTTGATAAAGCCCACAGGCGATCAATTCGGTCATGGCCGGAATTAATTTTGGGGTGTATTGATAATCGGGATGAAGCATGACCACAATATCCGCGTTTAAGCCCAATGCGGTATTATAGCACGTTTTCTGGTTTCCCCCGTACCCCTTGTTTTTATCATGGCGGACCACCGTGGTAATCGGCAATGTGCCGGCCAATTCAAAAGTGTTGTCCGTACTTGCATCGTCAACAAGGACAATATCATCGACAATATGCCCGGGTATTTCAGATATCGTCATCTCTAATGTTTTTTCAGCATTATAGGCCGGCATGACGACTACAACCTTTTTATTATGGATCATGGATATGCGGGGATGTTATGTTCAGCAATGCACGCAAATATAGGAAAAACAACATCATATTCCTGTTTACCGGCAATAGAAATCAGATATTTTCACTATCTTTGTGATGACATAAATGTTAAAACAGCGATGGATATCCAGACTCAGAAAGCCCACATTATTGAGCAGTTCAAGCAAATAGATGACATTAACCTCCTCAAGGCGATTAAAAGTCTGCTGGAATATGCCAGCCTGAATAAAAAAATCAGTCAGGAAATGGAAATTCCCGAGAAGCATAAAGAAATTGTCAGGAGCCGGATAAAAAAATACGCAAACAATCCGGAAAGGTATTTGACCTGGGATCAGATTGAACAAAAAGTCGTGGATAAAAAATGAAATTTATCCTTGAATTCAATCCTGATTTTTATTTTGATCTTTTACAAGCTATGGATTGGTATGAAAACCAACAACACGGTTTGGGTAAAAAATTTTTCAGCACAGTAAAACAACATTCAAAGGAACTTCAATCAACTGCAATGAACTTTGCTTTACGATATGATGATATTCGATGCATGCCGTTAAAAAAGTTTCCTTACATGATTCATTACAGGGTTGATTCAGTTGAGGGATCCGTTAAAATCGAAGCCTTGTTTCATACCAGTCGGGATCCCAACGACTGGCAAAAGAGAATGGATAAATAGTCAACGCCCGGGTTTTCCGCCATGGGATCAGCATGTTTTTCGACCTTTTCCAGATTAAAATCAACAATATGAAGGGATATTACCTGGAGCAAATCTGATCAGCAATTGTCACGCGTCACGGTTTCCCGTTTACCTGCAATAGAAATCGGATATTTTCACGATCTTGTCAATCCTTTGCCGGTCGCAACCAAACCTTTAGGACCTCCCTGTCGTTTTTTAAAAATCCCGGAAGGTTTTCATCACATAAAGTGGCCATTTTGACCCCCTGTGATTTTAATGCCCGGTATTGCTGGTAATCGGGGTAATATCCGTAAGCCGTATTGTTGTACCGGAACATCAAACTGATTGCATTGTCTCTTCCGCAATTGAAAACAACACGATCGGCCGACGGGATTTTTTCGGTGATATAGTCGTTCATTACGGCCGCATTTCTTTTCATTTTCCAGTTCAATTGCTTGTCTGAATGCCAGTTGTCCATCTGGTTGATGTGCAAATTATCGTATGCAATGTAAACCAGCAAAGCAGCGATGACCCAGGCCGCGAAAGGAGCTTTAAGATGTTTGCGGGCCCATTCCACCACCATCTGTAGAAAAGTCCCCAGGGCAAGAAATATAAAAGGGCTTACGATTGCGCAAAACATCGGCATTTTGGTGGCGGCAAGGGTAAAGAAAAGATAGGTCACAATAACAAAAGTCAGCAGGGACGTCTTAAATTTTTCATCCCTTATCGATTTGATCAGGTTGGCCAGCCCCGGAAGGAGGACAAACAGGATGATAAGACCGCCGTATTGTTCCCCCAGCAAATAAAAATGATACCAGAAATTTTGTTGATGGCCCTCCACTGCCTGAAAAAAATGCTGATGGTTGAAAAGGTATTCATAGTGGCTTTCACGGGGATAGGCAAAACTGATAAAAACCTGCCATGGAACGGCAATCGCCAATGCCAGGCCCAAAGGAATGGCCATCTTCCGAAATTCGGATAATCGTTCCCGCCGTGGATGGTTGATAAAAATGGCAACAATCCAACCGGAATAGGCCAGTAACCCTACCAGCCATTTATTCAGGATGGAGATCCCGCTAAATATTCCGAGGAAAATCAGCCATCTTCTTTTTTTTGACCGGACATATTCAAAATAGGACCAGATGCTGAGGGAGACATAAAAGATAAAAGCCGCATCATTATGGTCTGTCGGGACCGCCCCTGAAACAAAATGGACAAAGAAAAATGAAAAGGTATAGAGGAACGCACCGTACCAGGCTACGGCCTCATTGCTGATCAGTTTCCCGATCCGGTAAATGACCAGGACCAACAACGACATCATGATGGCTGTGGGCAGGCGAAGCGCCCATTCATTGATTCCAAAAATTTTGAAAAACAGGGCGATCTGCCATAAAAACCAGGGTTGTTTATGCAACCAGATATGATTGGACTGCCAGTTTGTAAAATCATAATCCAATACGGGATTCCGGACGAGCATGGGCTTGAAGGGGTCCGTGAGCATGTTTTTGGCCACCAGGGCATGGAATTGTTCGTCCCAGGTGTTCAGGAACGGATCCAGCCCGGCAGCAAAAAGACGAAGGACCAACCCGGCCGAGAAGAGAAATACCAGGCTTATCCCATGGTTTTGTCGCAAAAAAAAGACAATCGATGCCAATCCTGAAAGAAATGCCAGAAATATCCACAGTACCTGGCCATCTGAAAAATTGGTTTGTATCATCTGACGATGTTTTTCCGGACACCAAAGATAGGGATTTGTCGTTATGCCGGTCGATACCAGGTTTGCAAGGCGAAATCTTTTGTTGAGTTTTTATTTCACCCCTGCGGGGTTGGTTGATATCAATATCCTTTACTTCTACAATCATGTCATCCTTTCAGGATTGATATTAATCCTACAATTTTGTCATCCTTATGGATTGATATAAATTATATACTACAATCTTGACATCCTTCGGGATTGACATAAATGATGCAATGCTTTTTGTTGATTTAATCACCAACCAAACGAAAATTTCAACTTCAGATCATCGATGTAAAGCAATGCCCCTTCCGGATTTCGAAGGAACAGGTTGATTTGCAGGGTTGAATCGTACAGGTCGGGAACGATAAAGGTTTTGCCTGCCCGAAACCAGGTAAAAGAATCTTTGGCCAGGGGGTCCAACTCCAGGCAGTCGTGGTACAGGAGCGTGGTATCTTTTGTAAAGGTATAGTACAGCGAAGCACCGGTAGGCCGTTGGCCTGGTTTGAAAACCCACGTTTCCGCCAAAAACCATTTTGGGGTGGGATCGCCAAAGAAGGTCAGTGGAACCGAATACAATGGGGTCAGCGGGTTGTTTTTCTCCGGTGCGATGCTGTATTGCCCCGACCGTGTATAAACGGCGGAGGGTTTCCTGACAGGGCTGAGCGCCAGGTTCTCAAAATCGTTTTCATAGGTACGGAGGGGCCTTATGGGCGAGAGGATCCCGGCCCGTTCAACAGAACGCATATAATGGTCCCAGTCCCAGGTGGAACCATAATAGCACCGCTCAAACCGGAATAGCGATACCGTCATCCGGATATTGCCATAAATCAAAAGGAAAAGCAGGAAAAAGAGAAGCGCCTTGGGCAGGAATTTTCCGGGTTTGAAGAGGGTCGTCAGAAACCATCCGGCCGGAAGGGCAAAAAGGGCATAATATTCAATGTAGGGCCGTTGGCCGTAACTACATCCGAAATACCACATTTTCCAGGAAGAACAAATCCATGTCACGATCAGGAAAAACGCCGTGGCCAGGATCCCGTTTGGTATTTTTTTATACAGCATGTAAACCATCCCGGCAATAAATACAAGGGCTACCGGGGCATAAATGAAAAATCCATTGACCGGCGAAAACAAGACGGGAATAACAGCCGGGTGGGCCAGGTTGGTAAACCCTTCGCCGCGATAGGAGAAATGGAGCCATGATCCCGATACATACTTCCAATAGATCATCTGGGGAAAGAAAAGGACAAACAGGAACAGCAGGAAAACCAGGATGTACTTTGGTTGCAGAAATTGTTTGATCCTGTCCGATATCGTTTTCCACCTAAGCGCATCCAGGAAAAAGTAAACCAGTATCAGGATGACATTGGTTGGCCGGACCAGGGTGGCCAATGCCAGGCTGAGGGCAAGCAAGATGAACCATGGATAGAGGTCCGTTTCCTGAAATTTTTTAAGCGACCAGAGAAAGAGCGCAAAAAGGAAAAAAGAATAGACATGCGACATCAATCCATCGATCAAAGAATAGTAAAAGAGGTTGGTTCCGGTGAAGATCAGCAGCAGGACGGCATAAGTGACTGCCGGTCTGAAATAGCGGTCAAGGAACCGCTTCAGAAACCACAAACCTGCAACGAGATAGACCACGGCGGCCAGGTTCATCATACGATGGTAGAGAACGGAAAAACCATTTTCGTCGTCATAACCGGCAACAACAGAAGCCAGATGCGCAGTCAGAAAAAAGGGGGCAACCATCAGGGCAACCCCATAGGTATATTTGGTTTCAATTTTATTCGTGAGGGTATCAACGCTGAACCCGCCCCCGGTTTTAATATCGAGATCGGAGGGAATCTGGCGGGTATCGAAGTGATAAAAAAAAGTGGCGGGAAGATAGATGTAATACCCCGCGCGGTCGGACCAAATCTCGCTCTGATCGGTAAAACGCCCGATATCTTTATGAAAAAACCAGGTCATTGTCAGGCACAGAAAAAACAACCAAAAAAAGAAATATTCCTCCCGTCTTTTAAATAGATTCCCGATATTCATGATTATTCCTTGTTTCAATGGTCCGGTTTGATATCCCGGGTTGGTGAGGCAACTTTTTCAAACAGAACAGCCCGGATATTGTCCACCAACATCTCCCCATCGCCCCGATACCAGAAGTAGGCTTTAAGTACATCTTCCTTATCTGGCAGGTCCGGGATCCGGTAATCGAGCGTTATACGGTTCCATGCCCCCCGTTGCAGGTTTGCCTCTTCCACCGGAAAAGATACATATTTCAGGTTGAGGTTGTTGTGGTTACAGGTTACGACTAAGTCACAGGGGAGGCTGTCGCTTCCAGGTGGCGCCCATACCGATCCCGATACCCTGATCCAGCAAGAATCCCCGCCGGGGAGATCTTTAAATTGAACCCACAATCCGGGAGAAAAAGGCATCCAGGGTTTCAGGCAGAACGATTGCCGGCTGTTATGACCGGTCAAGGTAAGATGCAACGTGGTATCTGCCGGGTTGCCCCATTCAAAATCATAGAACACCCATTGTTTGCTCCGGTATCCGGAAGTGTCGGGCAATTGTTCCCGGTCAACGACCCTAAGGGTTTCTTTCTTCTTCCTTAAATCGCGCCGCCCCTGGCAATCGTTCCATAATATGAACATCCCCAACAATACCAATCCTGTCAGGGCTGCAGGCAATACGTTTCGGTAGTTGTTGGCTTCGGGCACCGACAAATTTTAAGTGTTAAGTGTTAAGTGTTAAGTTTTATGTGTTAAGTGTTAAGTGTTAAGTTTTAAGTTATTGCTAATCAGGGTGTTTTGAGGGGGTTATTTCAGGTATTTTTTGTCTATCAGATTGTACTTAATCAGACACCATACGGCCCGGATGGCATCTTTCATCCCAATTTTTTTTCCTTCCTCATAGGTTCTTCCATAGTAAGAGATGCCTACTTCGTAAATCCTGACCTTTGGGAAGCGGGACATCTTTGAGGTGACTTCGGGTTCAAAGCCAAAGCGGTTTTCCCTGAAATAAACTTTTTTCAGGAGGTCGGCCCGGAAGAGTTTATAACAGGTCTCCATGTCGGTAAGGTTCAGGTTGGTGAATATATTTGAGATAAAGGTCAGGAACCTATTCCCGATGGAGTGCCAGAAGAAGAGGATCCGGTGCGGGTTGCCGCCCATGAACCGGGAACCATAAACCACATCGGCAAACCCGTCGGTCACCGGCTTTAACAGCAGGTTGTATTCTGCGGGATCGTATTCCAAGTCGGCATCCTGGATGATGATCAGATCGCCGGTGGCTTCCTCAATGCCCCGGTGAAGCGCTGCCCCTTTTCCTTTGTTGAAGGGTTGTTTGAAAATCCGGATATCGGTACCGGTATGTTGTTGTTTATAGTCGTTGAGCGCCAGGAGGGTGCCATCTTTACTGCAATCGTCAACGACGATGATCTCTTTTTTCAGTCCTGCGATCAATTCCACCCCGATGACCTTGTTGAGAATGTGATGAATGGTGGCCGCTTCATTGTAAGCGGGGATTAAAATACTGAGTTTCTGAAATTCCATAGGGATTGGTCAAAACAACAAAAATAATGAAATCCGGTGGAACCGCCTATTCATAATAATAAATTCGTCTCACCCTCCGCGAAATGCCTGTCAGCGCTTCATACGGAATGGTACCGGTCGCCCCGGCCAGCTCCGTTACGGGATGGTTGTCGTCAAAAACAACGACCCCGGTCCCTTCCGCTACGACGGATCCGGTTTTTGTCCGGTTTCCGTTCTTCAACGTCCGGTCTTCGTTGCGCGCCTCCTCACCGGCAATATCTGTAATATCGATCATCGTCAGGTCCATACAGATATTCCCGATAATTGGAGCTGGTTTCCCGTTGACATACAGTTTTCCGCGACCGTTCCCGAGACGGCGGTTCAATCCGTCGGCATATCCAATGGGCACGATGGCAATAACCGTGTCATCAACCGCTTTCCCTTTGCGGTTATACCCAATGGTTTCGCCTGCCGGGATATGTTTGATTTGGGTAATTACCGATTTCAGGGTACTGACATTGCGCAGCATGGACTGTTCCAAAGGATTGCTGCCAACCCCGTACAAACCGATCCCAAGCCGTACCATGTCAAATTGTGCTTCCGGGAACCGGCTGGTCCCGGCCGAATTCAGGATATGGAGCAATACCGGGTAATCGAGGGCACGGGCAATCCTGGCGCTCATTTCAGCAAACAGGGCGATTTGTTTTCGTGTAAATTCATCTTCTTCAGGATCTTCACTGGCTGCCAGGTGGGAAAAGACCGATTGCACCCTCAGGTCGGGGTTCTTTTTCAACCGGACGATCAGGTGTTCAAGCTCTTCGGAATCGAAGCCAAGACGGTGCATACCGGTATCTAATTTGATATGGATGCGGACCTCCTGTTGGACAGAGGTTTGGTTTCGGGCAACAGCCCCTTCAAGCAAATTGAGGATGTGCAGGTTGTATATTTCTGGTTCAAGATTGTATTTGAGCAGGGTATCGAGGCTTTCTTCTTCGGGGCTCATCACCATAACAGGAAGGCGGATACCAGCTTTGCGAAGCTCCACCCCTTCATCGGCATAGGCCACGGCAAGGTAATCGACATGATGGAACTGCAATACATTGGCAATTTCAAAACTGCCGCTGCCATACGAAAAAGCTTTGACCATAGCCATGACACGGGTTCCCGTATCAAGGAGCGAACGATAGTGGTTCAGGTTGTGCACCAACGCATCGAGGTTGATTTCCAGCACTGTTTCGTGCGATTTTTGCTGTAAGGCCTGTCCGATCCTCTCAAATTCGAAAATACGGGCCCCTTTCAGGAGGATGGTTTCATTTTGAAAGGATGAGACCGGGAATTGATGGAGAAACTCATCGGTAGTGGTAAAAAACGCCTTTTGCATGGCGAACTTGTCGGCCTGCTTCACTATGTCGCGGCCAATGCCGATGATCCGGTCGATATGCCGGGTGGCCAATAAGTTCCCGATATCGCGGTAAAGCTCATTTTTATCGCGTCCTGTTTGAAGAAGATCGGAGAGGATGATCGTTTTTTTCCGTTGTTGGTTTTGTTGTTTGAGAAAATCAAGGGCGATGGTGAGGGAATTGATATCGGAATTATAGCTGTCGTTGATCAGGGAACAATGGTTGATGGCTTCCCTGAGTTCGAGCCTCAGGGCGAGGGGCGTTAAGGAAGTAAAACGGGAGGTATAACGTGCGGGGGTGAAAGGTGTGCCGGAGAAGGGTTGGCCCAGGACAATGAGGGCGCTTAAACAGTGGATGGCATTTTCGATGGAAGCTTCATCGGCAAAGGGTATGATGATTTCTATTTCCCCTGCGGCGTAATTTGCTTTGATTTGGGTTTTTCCATTTTCTTTTTCTATCGCACCGATCCGGAGGCCGGCATCCTGGTTCCGGCCCCAGGTAAAGGTTTTCAGGTGACGATATGCATTTCCTTCCAGTAAGCAGGCAGTGATGAGGTCATTGTCGGAACAGTAAATCAGCGTCTGAACGCCAGCAAACAGTTTGAGTTTCTCTTCGACCTTCTGGCGTTGGCCCTCGAAATATTCGTCATGGGCATGACCGATGTTGGTGAAAATTCCAAGGGTCGGATGGATGACGGGAGCCAGTTTTTCCATTTCTCCCGGGCGGGATATTCCGGCTTCAAAGATGGCCAGGTTGTGTTCGGGGGCCATTTTCCAAACCGACAAGGGAACGCCGATCTGTGAATTATAACTTTTTGGGCTTCGGATAATCCGGAAATCGCTGCTTAACAATTGGAAAAGCCACTCTTTGACGCTGGTTTTTCCATTGCTGCCGGTTATACCGATCACTGGGACAGTAAACTGCCGGCGGTGGAAAGCCCCCAGTTGCTGTAAAGCGCTCAGGGTATCGGGGACCTGGATGAAGGCTGCGCCCGGAAATTGGCGGTCCGATGAATGGGTGGACAATGAATGGCTGCCCGATGCATGGGACGATGAATGGGCGGACAATGAAAGGGGCACTTCCGAAACCATGAAGTTCCGTACCCCTTTCTGGTATAGTTCTTCAATATATTTATGTCCGTCGTTGCGTTCTGAGACAAGGGCGACAAAGAGGCAATATTCGGGATGGACGAGCCTGCGGCTGTCGATCAGCAAATCGCGGATTTCAGGATTGGCAGGATGATGGGAAAAGAGTGCCCCATGACAGATTTCTGCAATTTTAGATACCGTATAAAAGCGGGCATTCATGCATGCGGGGTTTCCTGTTCCTGTCCTGGAATATGTAACATATTGGCATGTAATGCATCGTAATTCAACCGGTTTATAAAAATATCGCAGGCCAGGTGCAGGGCACTGCGAAACGCTTCGGGGGAGGCGATGTTTTTTCCGGCAAGGCCATAAGCGGTACCATGAGCGGGCGAAGTACGAACAATAGGCAATCCGGCAGTAAAGTTAACACCTTCGTCGAACGAAGCCATTTTGAACGGGGCCATACACTGATCGTGGTACATGGCCAGAATGCCATCGAATTTCGTGAAATCCCCGGATCCGAAAAAGCCATCTGCCGGATAGGGGCCAAAGGCGAGGATATTCTGTTGAAAGGCACTGTCGATGGCCGGTTGGATGATGGTTTGTTCCTCATCCCCCAACAACCCTTCATCTCCGGCATGGGGATTCAACGAAAGGATGGCAATGCGGGGTTTCAGCACTCCGAAATCACGTTTCAGGGAGTGGTCCATCACCCTGATTTTATGTAAAATCAACGCTTCGTTTAATGCCTCTTTTACCTGGCACAAGGGAATATGACCGGTTACCACACCGATTCGAAAAACCTTGTTGACCATCAGCATCAGATACTCATCAGCTCCGAATTTTTTTGCAAAATATTCCGTATGCCCGGGAAACGGGAAGTTGGCGGAGTGAATGTTTTTCTTGTTGATGGGGGCTGTGACAACAACATCGATGTTGTTTTTCATCAGATCATCGGTAGCCGCTTCGAGCGATAAAAATGCCAATTCCCCTGCAATGGAGGTTGATTTCCCCAAATCTAATTTGATCTCTTCATCGTGGATATTCACAATGTTTGGTCTCCGGGGATGGGCCTGATCGGCCTTTTTTACCAGGTTAAAATTAAAGTCATTGATATTTAAAGTTTTTCGATGATACGAAGCCACTTTCGACGAACCATATACGACGATGGTGTACATTTCCAACAACCGTTGGTCCTGCAACGTCTTAATGATAATTTCATAACTGATGCCGTTTACATCGCCATGGGTTATCCCGACACGGATTCTTCTTTCTTTATCTGGTACCTGTTCCATTCAAACCGTTTTTTGCAAATTTAACGATAAAATCAAATAAGAGCCTCACGCCGAAGCCTGTCCCCCCCATTCCCCGGTAAGAATCCCTTTTTTCTAAAAATGCAGGGCCGGCAATATCGAGATGGATCCAGGGATAACCGGTAAATTTCTGAAGAAAGGCCCCGGCGGTAATCAACCCGGCTTCAGCAGGGCCGCAGTTTTTAAGGTCGGCCAGGTCCGATTTTATTAAATCGGCATACTCCTCCCAAAGTGGAAATTCGACCAAGCGTTCACAGGCTTCATTTCCGCATTTCTTCAAAAGTTCCAATTCCTCAGTGGCCTTCGACTGCATGGCGGCAGCGCCATATTTTCCAATGGCCCGTACCGCCGATCCGGTGAGCGTTGCAAGGTCAATAACCAGGGCCGGGTCATACTTGTGCGCATAACTTAAAGCATCGGCCAGGATCAGCCGTCCTTCGGCATCGGTATTCACGACTTCTACGGTGTTTCCATAATGCATGTGGATGATATCCCCGGGGACCAGTGCCTTATCGCCGGGCCGGTTATCGGTTGCCGGCATTAAACCCACAACGTGGACCGGCAACTGAGCCGTGGCAATGGCAAAAATAGCTGTAGCAACCGCAGCGGCGCCCGACATGTCATCTTTCATGTTTAACATGCTGTCGCCGGGCTTAAGGTTCATTCCGCCCGAATCATAAACAACCCCTTTCCCGATCAATACAACCGGTTTTTTATTTACGGCATTATCAGGAGCCCACTCCATCACGGTAAACGTCGGCGGTTCAAGACTGCCCTGGTTGACCCCGAGCAATCCCCCCATCTTCATGGTTTCTATTTTCTTTTTGTTCATGACCTCAACATAAACCCCACAAGGTTCAGCCATGGCTTGTACTTCCATAGAAAAAACCGTAGCGGTCAACCAGGAATTGGGTTCGTTGATCAGGTCGCGGCAACGGAAAACGGCATCGGTGAGGATGTTTAACCGGCCGATCCTGAACTCCCCGCCCTCCCTATGGGGCAAGGCAGGGGCTTTGGGCAACAGTGCACCGGGCCCTTCCAGCGCTTTGGAATAAATCTCTATTTTTTCCAGTGTGTTCCGGTCGTTTTGATCGGTTTTATATTTCAGGAACTGATAGCTCCCCAGGGCCATTCCTTCGGCAAAAGCCAGCGTTTCGTCCGCAAGCCCTTCCACATCGAAAATAACGGCTTCCCGCGCTTTTTGTTCGTTCAGCAATTGAACAGCCTGATCCCCGGCTTTGCGGGCATTTTCCAACCTTCTGCCGGGCTCCTCCCCTTCTTTGACAATATAAACGTACACCCTGTAATCCATCCTGTTGAAATAAACAAACGTCTTTTTGTGGATTTCAACCTGTTGATGGAGATAGGTTTTTTCACCCTTTGAAAAAAGACCGGCCGGAAGTTTGGACAACCTGCGAAGGAGGATGATCAGATTTTCGATTTGTTGTTCTTTGTCGGTCAGCGAAATTATTGGAAACATCTTTTCTGTAATTTTGAACCATTTCTGAGAAAGCAAAAGTAACACTTTTTACGGAGCCGGGGCGTTTTTCAGCCCGGCAGAAAGAAATCGGGGGATGAAAGCAGAAATCTTATTGAACAAAGCCCTTTCGCTTGAAAGCCTTTCCATTGACGAAGGGAAATTTTTATTTGAAACCATCGCCCTGACCGACCTGATGGCATTGGGGCACAGGATCCGTCAAAAACTTCATCCGGACCATACGGTTACCTGGATCATCGACAGGAATGTCAATATCACCAATGTTTGTGTCTCGGCTTGTAAATTTTGCAACTTTTACCGGCCCATAAACAGCAAAGAGGCTTATATTACCACCCTCCCGGAATATGGCGCAAAGATTGAAGAGATGAAACGCATGGGGGGCAACCAATTGTTGTTGCAGGGGGGGATGCACCCGAAATTAAACCTTCATTTTTATGAGGAGCTGTTTTCCGACCTGAAACGCCTTCACCCCGACATCCGTTTACACGCGCTGGGGCCCGCTGAAATTGTCCACCTGGCAAAAATGGAGAAAGTAACCTATACCGAAATACTTGCCCGTTTGGTTACTGCGGGGATGGACAGCCTGCCCGGCGCAGGGGCTGAAATCCTTTCCGACCGGGTACGGAAAATTCTCTCTCCGGCGAAATGCAGCTCAGGTGAATGGATGGAGGTGATGAAAGCAGCCCATGAACTCGACCTGACCACCTCTGCCACCATGATGTTTGGCCATATCGAAACCCTGGAGGAACGGTTGGGCCACCTGATTGCCTTGCGGGAAGTCCAGGCACAAAAAGCGCCGGGACACAAAGGGTTTTTGTCGTTTATCCCCTGGCCATTCCAGGACAGCCATACCGAACTGAAAGACCGGATGGGGGTTACAAACAAAGTCACCCCCGAAGAATATATCCGGATGATTGCCATCAGCCGCATCATGCTTCCCAATATCCCCAACATCCAGGCTTCGTGGCTTACTGTCGGCAAAGAAACCGGCCAACTTTGTCTTCATGCAGGCGCCAATGACTTCGGGAGCATTATGATTGAAGAAAATGTGGTTTCTGTGGCTGGGGCTACCCATTCATTTGATGCCGCAGGAATCCAGCAAGCCATTCGCGATGCCGGTTTTGATCCTCAATTAAGGGACCAGGATTTTCACCGGGCCACTTTCGATGTGGCGGCCCGGTGAAAATCCGATCCTGCTATCTGGAAATAACCATCCGTTTTGTAAAAGTATCTCCGTTCACCGTAATGAAACGCACCAGATAACTTCCCGCCGGATATCCTGTGGTATTTAACCGGATGTGTTCACCGGAACTGGTTTCCCGGCTATAAACCGTAAGCCCTAAGTAATTGATCACAGAAACAGAAACAATATCCGGTGTTACATAAATATTGACCAGGTCGGTGGCAGGGACCGGATAGATATGAACGTTTTTCGGATCGATGTCGGCAATGCCCACATGGAGGCTCACTTCAACACAAACATCGGGGGATTCGCATACTTCGTAAACCGCCCTCACACAATAGATATGGGTCCCGAAAGGGGCATCGGTATCGATGTATTCGGTTTCAGTAGAGGTTCCCAGCAAGGTATCGTTACGGAACACTTTGTAGCCGGTCAGCGATTTTGCCGATTTCTGCATGCCCTGGCCAATATCGATAAACCCCTGGATACACCAGTTATAGTTCAGTACCGGATTGACATCGAGCAGGGTTTTCCAGGTTCCTTCCCAGAAAATCATGTTTCCCTTTCCGTTCGTGGCCGGACCCGTATCACAGCCGGCCGGACGGCCCCCATTGGTGTTGCAACGGATACCGATCCAAAGTTCCTGTGACGGGTCCAGGACTACGGGTGTGTTCAAAACAACTTCGTTCCAGGCCGAGATGGTCACGGAGGAAATCGGTTGATCGGTTACCATCTCGCCGGGGGCGCTGGCATTGCCACCAACCCAAACCCTCACCGAATACTGGCAATCGGCATAGTTTGGAAAGAAGGTTACTTTGGTAAGTGCCCCTTCGATCAATTCCAGGTGATAAAAATCAGCCGGGGTAAAACGCTGGGCAATATCGAAATCGGCCACATCGTTGGTCCCAATGGCATCATCCTGTTCGCCGGACCAGGTAATCCACTGGCTAACCCCGCTCACGGGAGGCCTCTCCCATCCGAGGGTCACCCTGTTCTGGCCCGAATGGTAACCCGTTAAGTTCAACGGGGCCGGACAATCGGGCTGGGTCACTTCCACCGATACGGTATTGGAATAATCCGATTCACAACCATTGCTGTACAACGCCTTTAGTTTATAATCATAAGTCCCATTGGCGAGATTGTTGTCATCGTACGACAAACCGGTAAGCAGAGAAGGGTTCAAAAGGACATCGTTTCGGAACAGGTTGTACCCCAACAACGTTCTTGGCTCCCCGTATCTGCTACGGGAATCGGCCATGGCCGAAAGCTTTCCGTTAAAAGAGCCCCGCTGCCCTTCAGGCAATGCGCCCAAGGTGGTGGTTTCCTTGCTTCCAACCGTTTCCAGCAATCCCCTTACGTTCCAGTTATAATCCAGGGTGGGGGCAACTTCCAGCAGGGTTTGCCAGCCGGTGCCGGCCAGGTTGATCATGTTTCCTTTTCCGTTGATTGCCGGCCCCACATCGCATCCTGCCGGATGACCAGTGGTGGTGTTGTTGCGTACGCCAATCCACAATTCTTTGGTAGAATCCACCAAAACCGGGGTGTTCAGGAAGATTTCATTCCATTGGGCGATGACCGGATTGGCGACTGCCTGGTCAACCACGAGGGTTCCCGGTGCGCTGATGTCGCCTCCGGTCCAAATACGTATGGAATAGGTACAAGCCGGTTCGTTGGGGAAGAAAACCACCCGGGTGATGAATTTTCCGTTTTGCCCTACCAGGTCTTCCGGAGTAAAACGTTGGGCAATATCGAAGTCAACCGGCCCGCCGGTACCGATGTTGTTGCCATGCTGCACATCCCAGTGCATCCAGGTCCCATTGTTGCCGGAAACAGGGGCTTCCCATGTCAGTTGAACATTGTTGTAAAATTGTTCGACTGCCAGGTTTTCGGGTTGTTCACAAGTCAATGGCGGTAACGTTACCGTTTCTGAACCATCTCCGGTAAGGGTTACAGATCCCAATACCCGGTTGTATTCCGGATGGGTCACCGCATAGGGCCAGGTTCCGGGTACAGAGAGGAAAGTAACGAAGCCGGTGGCGCCCGTTGTTTGGTTTTGATTGCGATAGACGACGGTGGCTCCGGAAACCGGCTGATCGTTCTCATCCTGGACAAGAAAGGTCATATTGTAGAAATGGTTGAGTACCACATATACATCCATGGCCGTGGCCCCGACGGCAAGGTCGCCGGAAACCGAATCAAAGCCTTCCTTGGCCACCTGGTACTGATAGGTTCCCGGATTGAGCGCGAAAGTTGCCGTTCCGTTAACCGTAAGGGCATTGAATATCTGCTGGCCGTTATAGAGGATTTTCACTTCGGCGGCTTCCACCGGGGCGCCAAGATCGTCATTCACATGGAAGGAAACATCCACCCCGGCCGGGATTTCAAAAGGAACTTCCACCAATTGTGATTCGCCGGTATAAAAATGGCCTTTTACCCCGGCAACATAATTTCCTGGCTCCAGTCCGGTAAAGAAATACTCTGGGGCAGTAAGACCGGAAGCAATTTCTTCGTTGTCCAAATAAACCGAGAAACCATTCGCAGGCACGGCCCCATCGGTTTCAACACCCAGGGTGATGTTGTCGATCAGCAGGGCGAAACCGGTATGGTTGTGGCGGATGGCCACATATCTGGCCTCGGGCGGTATCTGGTAAGTAAAGAAGGTCCAGTAGGTGAGCGTCGATTCATTTCCGGTAATGAAGGTAAAATCGGAAGGGTTGTTGTCGGTGGTGGAATATCCGATCCGGAAGGTCTCTAAACCATAGGTTTCGGTGATCGATTTGGCATAGAACGACAAAGTGAAGGGGAGGGTATGGTTTTGTTTTTTGCTGATCAGCCAGTTGCTTGTTGAACCTTCATACGATCCAAACGCCGCAAAATATTGTGCGCCTGAATAGGCTCCCCAGTATTCTACCGATAACGGAGGAGTGGTCATCTCCCGGTTGAAGGTCATAAAAGAGGCCGGTTCACCGGCATGCGGGTAGGTTACCCCGGCAGGATAAACCGTGGGCTGACCATCCTGGTCAACCACTGTCCAATCGCCAATATGATCGATCAGGAAAGGTTCATAACTTTCAACGTCATCCAAAACCGGCGCCTGGTCCCAGATAAACCGGGCGGTCATCGGAGGCTGTCCTTCGGTGACCACTTCGGGATCATAGGGGTCGAAAATCCTTTCATTGAGCGAAACGGTCTTTTCGATGGTGGTTTCCGGTATATCAAAATCGATATCGGTTTCCGAATAATTTTCAAACCCAATATGGGCAATATCCAGCGTGTAGAAACCTTTCATCACATTGGGGATGGCTGCCGACCCGTCGGGCCCGACCACGGCATGAAAGATGTAGTTGACATTTCCGTTCTGGTTCGTCAGGGTCACCATGGCCCCTTCGGAAATCCCGGGAACTCCCGTATTTGTATTGACAATAAGGTTCACCGTAAGCCGCATATCTTTTTCCATGGTATTGGATTCCGACATTTTCGATTTTACCCCATTGGAGTATTCGGCTTCCACTCCGAAATTATACAGTCCGTAGCTCACTCCGCCCCAGGTATTGTCAACAAAGGCCGTATCATAAACCGGATCGATATTCAACTGGGCCCATGTAGTTTCAGCGGCCAACCGGCGATAAACGTTATAGTGGAGGAATGCCCGTTCGGGTTGGGCTGGCGCCATCGGAAGTTTCATTTCCGGGTTGCCGGCCAACATCCGCTCAACGGGTTGACAGCTAAGCAAAGATTTCCCTGTAGGAAGGGCAACAATATGGGATTGTACAAGCGGTGCCCCTTTGCTTTCGATCGGGCCAAAAGTCAGACCGGCAGCACGCACGAAAATATTGGCACGCAATGGCGGCGAAGTGCCATTTTCGAGGGGGTTGTAAGCCCCAAGGCCATTCCCCCATTGGGTTCGGGCTTCCCATTCATAGGGTTCGCCTTCGCCATCGTCATAAGCCAGGATAAACGTGTTATCGTACCCTGAAATCCCAGCAAAGAAACCGTTGGGGGCACTTACGCTTTGTGATAGGTGACAGGTGTTCCATCCGATGTGGTTGGGGACATTTTCTTCGATATGAAGGACATTTTCGGGATTGGGGGAGCCGTCGTCGTTCAATCCCAGGATCGTGATCATCACCTGGGTGGAATTGGTATATCCCGAAGAATAAACGTACCAGGAAACATCCGACACTTTCGCATCGTATTTCCACGTTGTTCCGGTAACGATGTCAGGGGTCCCGGGAGTGATAAGGATCCCCATGACCTCGCCATCGTCGCGGCGCCACTCAAAGGGATACTGCGCCCCGGCGGCATACCAGGTAACCAGCACATTTCCTTCCTGTTCAACGGCATGCACCAGGTTGGGCGCCGGTGCGTTTTCGAGCAATGTGATGGTATCCATTACGTAATCGGTCCCGGGGACCACTACCGGCTCAAGCCAGGTTTGATACCCGCCGTAATAGACCTCCATCTGATAGGTTGTCGATCCCCAGATGGATGAAAATTCAAAATTGCCCTCCTCATTGGTCGTGGTCTCATACGCATCCAACCCTGTGATCTTTACCATGGCATTCACGGCGGGTGTTCCGGTATCGCTGGTCCGCACATGACCGGAAAGCGCGATTTGGGGACGAATCACCAAGTAAGCATTCCCCAGGTTCAGAAAACCACCGGGTTCCAGCGCAACATCGGTATAAACATAATCGCTGTAACCATATTTCGATATCGTGACCGTCATCCCGGTTCCGGCCAACAGGTATGGCGCTGAATAATCGCCGCTTGTATTGGTATAGATCACTGCCGTAACTTCCGGAAAATCAGGATTGAATATCTCAATCCGGGCACTATCGACCGGCTGGTTGTTATCCTGGTAAAGGACCTTTCCGGTAAGATTGCCCAGCCCGTTTCCGGTTTCGAACATCAAACTGGTAAAAGGATAGTTGGCCACCGGGGCCATGTGCGTCATATCGTTCGGATCGATGGTGGTGTACCAGTTGTCGTAGGCATTGCGGTTGGGCCCATATTCTACCTGCTGAAAGGCAAACAGGGAGTTATCGTTGATATAAGGCTGGCCGCCGTCATAATAATAGACCATGGCGACCAGATTTCCGCTACCGGTATAAACAAAGGGGTAGTCAAATTCGATGTTAATTTTTCCAATCCCCTCCGTAAAGTCGAGCTTCCCGTCGAAGACCAGTGTCAACTTTGAAGCAGGAATGGCGCCGGCGTCAAAATTATCTAAGTCGGTCTGGGCCATCCAGACTTTGATTTTCCGCTGAGGGATGCTGTTGGCGAAACTGGTATAGTAAGTCATCCGTTCCACGATCCCTCCGGTATTGAGTTCGGTGTCGTAATAGAGGCATTCGCTTAAACTCCCGCCCCGCCAATCGCCAAAGTCGATCGGGTAAAGATGATAATAATCGGTTTCATTGGTGATGGGGAAGGCACCGATATTCCGGACCACTTTGGAGGTGCCGATAACTTCGGTTTCCAGGATAGCGCTGATGTTATTGGTTTGATCCTCGTCTTCTGCATAAACAATTTTTTCGTACAAATTATAAACTCCGGTTTCAGTAATGGTGACAGGGACCCCGAAGGTCATTGTCTCGCCCGGCGCAATGGTATCGCCGGGAACCGAACCAAAAACGGTCTCAATTCCGTTTACAAACGCACAAACCTCTACCGAATAGGCCGGCCCGTCAACCGTCAGGTAACCATAATTGCCCACTTCTGCGTTGTAGGTAACCGGAGTATTTTCATAAATAACCGCCTCTCCGGTGAAATTAAGCGCCATCAAATCGCGTTGATGGCCGTCGATGACCGAGCCCAGTACATCATCTACGACGCCAGGCCAGCACCAGAGTGAATTGAACTGAAAGGCAAGGTAGAACCGGTCGCCGTTGATCAGTCCAAACTGGCTCATGTCGTAGGTTTTTTGCTGATAGGTAGTAGGCGGGTCGGTGATCACGTCAAAAGGGGTAAAATCGGCGACATCGTTGCCGGTTGTGGAGAGGCAAATCCTCCAGGTTTGTCCTGCCTGGTCGGCCAACCGCTTGATCCAGAAGGTAAACACATCGCCGTCCTGGTAAATCATCTTTGGGGTGACCAGCCAGTCGTCGTATCCGATTTGTCCGGGGCTACCGGCATATACATCGAGCGAAGCAGCGGCTATTCCGGTATGGGGCGCTGTTTGTCCTGTGGGCACAAATCCGGTATTCCTCAGCCAGCCTTTTCCATCGTGGTTGTTGTCAATCGCTTTCCATCCCAGGGGCGGGAACAGTTCCCCTTCAAATCCTTCCCGGAGCACGCCGAACCTAAGGCCTACGCCGGTAAGCTGGACAGACCTGCTCCCCGGGATGCCCTCGTCCATCAGAAAGGTCAACACGCCCTCTTCCGTCGCCGGATCGGTAGGCAGGAACTGTACTTCGAAAATGCGTTTTTCCCCCATTCCCAGCGTAATCGGGAAAGTTGCGTCCAGCAGGGTATAGTGGGTATTGGTTATATCGGCGCCGGTTAGTTCGAGGGTTCCGCCCCCGATGTTCATCACCTCAACGGTGAGGATTTTGGTTACCGTTGCCTCCACCTGGCCAAAATCGAGGGATACCGGGGTGGTCCGAACAGCCGGTGTAGTAGGCATTTCACCGAACCACAATTTGATGTTGGCGCGGTTGGGATACGGGGTCCCTGCCGGCAGGCTGTTCGGGTCATACGGCGTCTGGTCATTTTGCGCGCCTATACAAAGGTTCTGGGGCAATGTGTTGACCGTGCTATAGAACTGGTCGTCGGAAGCGGAGTATCCGGGTTTCTTTTCGATCACCGTAACGATCAAATTATCGGTATTGTTATAATAAAAACCATCGGTTGGAATGAGCGACCACTCTTCGCCGGACTGGACCACGAAGGGCCCATCGTAAACTTTGGTCATCCCGGACAAAGGGATGGAAGCGGTCAGTTCGGTAAGGCTGGTATGGCCAAGCCACACTTCGATGGTGAAATCGAGGTTTGGGTTAATGCCCGCGTATTGGTAGGCAATCTGAAAAATCTGTTTGTTGGCAATGTTGATTTCCGGTTGCAGGTATAAAGTTTGGGAAAAGGAATATCCGAACCATCCGTTGATGGGCGTGGGAGCCATAAGAATCTCTGTTCCGGTGCCGATTACCAGATCGACCTGGCCGACCGGCATTACCGTAAGAGGGAAGTCGGGGGTTCTGTCGTTATCGGGGTTCAGGTCTCCGGTCAGGGAAACAACCCCGTAAAGATAAGTCAGGCCGGCGATTTGCGGTGTCCAGGAAATAACGAACGACTGGGATTCCCCGGCAGCGATGTCCACGCCGTTGGCGGTTCCGATCAGTACGTTGTTGGCGTCATATAACGCTACGGTATAATCGGCCCCTGTTTCGGGATTTGAACCTACGTTGGCTATGGTAACCGTAAAATCGGCTGGGGCGCCAACTTCGGGATTGGGGCCGCTCACCGAAACACCCATCAAATCGTGTTGTAATGGAGGGAGACAATCCAGTGTCGCCACCCAGCCTTGTCCCTGTACCGATCCATCGGAAGTGAACCGGAATGTGATGGCCCCGGTACCGTTGCTGTTAGATGCCACTGCCTGGGGAGGCAGGGTTGTCCCGCAGTAATTGCCAATCAGGGGGGCGCTGACATCAGGGCCATCGTAGATTTTCAGGTAGTCATAATTATTTTCGGTATCAAACAGGGTGAAATCAACCATCAATTTGGCCCCCGGTGTGGATGGCATAATGGTGAGGGTAAGATCCTCACTGGGTTGATAGGGATTATCGGGTCCACCGGTATCGTAAAAGAGCCCGCTGCAGGAGGTTACCGTTCCGTTTTGCATAATGATCAGTCCGCCCAGATTGACTACTGTCGTGGTTTTGGTATCATTGTCCGGGTTTTCATCTTCCGGTACACTGACGGTGGCAGTAATTTCATAGCTCTGGATGGCCGACAGGTCAGCGGTTTGTGTAAAAGAATACTCCATTTGTTCTCCGGCAGCCAAAGGTCCCGGAACGGTTTCGTTCACCAATCCGCTTCCATTGATGGTATAGCTTACCGGGATGTTGGTATGGGAAGTCAGTCCCACGTTGGCCAATTGCACTTTAACGATTTCTGAAGCGGTAAGGTTTGGGCCTGTGACAGGCGTAAGGATGGCCAGCATGGAGAGATCGTTGTTCATGGCCCCGTTCCAGCTTATTTTACAGTAACCGCCCGCCCCGGTCCCGGGAGCCCCGCCGTTTCCGTTGCCTCCGCCGCCGGCTCCGCCATAATTCGATCCGTTAGCGGCAGGATTGGTGTTGTTGCAACCAGCATCATAGAAGCCGGCACCTTTTCCACCACTGCCTCCCGGCCAGCCGCCGCCTTCGCCTCCGGCTCCTCCGGGAGTATTGCAATTTCCGGCAAAAACAATGGTATTGCCACCATTGGCCCCATCAGAAACAGGGCCACCAGCCCCGGCACCGCCACCACCAAAAAAAGTCCAGTAACCGCCACCACCGGTCCCACCGGTACGGTTCACAATACTACCCCCAATTCCAGTGCCGCCTGCACCTCCGCCACCAACCTGGGGATTGTTTACATACGTGCCATCGGAACCCCCGGTAGCCGAAATCAGGGAACCAACACTGGTCGTCCCCCCGGCAACGCCTCCGCCACCGATACCTACCGTTACAGGCAGCACCGATTGTGGGGCAACAAAATAGCTTCCTTTGGCATAACCGCCACCGCCACCACCGCCACCGCCATTGTTCCATCCGTTGCCCCCGGCCCCGACGACTTCAATGACAATTTCAGAAACCCCCATGGGGACCGTAAATTCCCCCGATGTGGTGAAAACAAGCGAATCCTGTTGCGAGAAAGATTCAGCGCCCTTGAAGACGACCAGCGCCAACGTAAGGACCAGGGAAAAAAGAAAGTACAACTTTTTCATGAGTGTTAACAGTTTAAGTTTTTTTTTGATGTTGCCCGAAATGTGAATTTTTATCAAAAATATCCATTCCTTTCAAACCGGAACATCCGTACCAGTACGTATTATTGTTAAATTTTTTACCGGGGAGGTCACTGCAACAAGTTGTGCTCAATGGCATATTTTATCAGGCCGACAATGGTTTTCTGCTTTGTCTTGATAAATAAATTTTTACGGTGTGTTTCCACGGTACGTTCGCTGATAAACAGTTTTGCGGCTATCTGTTGGTTGGTAAATTCCTTTGCAACAAGGTTCAGGATTTCCTGCTCCCTGTAAGAGAGATGGATGGTTTTAGATTGTACGTCCGCAACGGGACCCGTTACCGGAAACAGATGTTCGCTGATAACTTTACGAATATCGGCACTGTAGTACGATCCACCGTTAACTACGGTATGGATGGCTTCCAACAATTCGTCGAGGTTGATGTTTTTCAAAATATAACCCGAAGCGCCGGCTTCGATCATTTGGGATATAAACAAATGATCGTCGTACATGCTAAGGGCGATTACATGGGTTGCCGGATATCTTCTTTTAATTTCCCTTGTCAGTTCAATCCCCGACATTTCCGGCATGTTGATGTCCACAAGCGCAACATCAAACGGAGATGTCTGAAACAGCTCCAATGCTTCCCTTCCGTTTCCGGCCACCCATACTTCTGCCTTGAAATCAACATCGGCAAGCAGGGCTTTAATCCCCTGGCGCGACAAAGGATGGTCGTCAACGATAATCAAACGTACCCTTGTATTATCCCTGTTCATTGTTCGTGATATTGGTTATGGGAACAATCAGGGTTATGATGGTCCCCCGGCCCAGCACGGAGTCAAACAATACGGTCCCATTCAGGTTTTCAATGCGCGTATATAGATTATGGATCCCTATGCCATCTGATTTTCCGATTTGGTCCATCTCAAAGCCTTTTCCGTTATCTTCGATCATCACGGTAACGTCTTTCTCGGTTTTTATCAGTTGACAATTGATTTCCGTTGCCGCAGCATGACGGATGATGTTGCTGAAAATTTCCTGAATGACCCTGAACAGGGTCGTTTCAATGAAAGCATCCAACCGGGTCTCAAACCCGATGTCCTCAAAGTTCACAACCCAGTTGTTGGCTTTGCCGATCTTGTTCAACAATTCGCCGACACTAACAACCAATCCTTTTTCCTTTAATAAAAAAGGGGTCAGGTTATGCGAAATGTTCCGCAGTTCATCAAAGGCCGTATTTAAAAGGTAGATGCTGTTGTCAACTACTTCCTCCTGTTTCCCCGTTAATGCAGGATCCTTGATTTTCAATCGTGAAACGGTCAGTTTGGCCAATAGCAGAATCTGGCTCAAACTTTCGTGAAGCTCCTCCCCGATGCGTTTGCGCTCCCTGTTTTCAGCCTCCAGTACCTCCCGCGACCGCTGTTCTTTCAGGGAATGAACATCCTGCTCCAGTTTCATGGTTTTTTTATTGAGATAATACTTGTAAAGGAGATAAAGTATCAAAAGAGAAAAAAAGGAGACGATAACCACGATCAAAATAAATTGGTTTTTCCGGCTGATAAGAAGTTTTTGTTTTTCGATTTCCAAATGTTGCATTTGTTTCTGCAGGTTCAATTCGGCAATTAATTCTGCGTTTAGTTTCGTTTCCCTTTGAAGTTGCAAATTATATATCTGACTGATTTTTTGATTATTAAGTATTTCTTCGTTGATCTCAACCGATTTCCGGAAAAAGTGAAGGGCCTGTTTGTGGTCGCCCTTTTTTTCATAAATCTGCGAAATGTTCTTATAAGCCCTGATCAGGTACTTTTTATTGACTACGATCAGGGCATACTGAAGGCCGTGTTTTGCAAGGGAAAGCGCTTTGTTTAATGAATCCATCCCCATGTAACATTCCGACTGTCGTTCATAAACCGATGCCAGTTCGATGGGGTTTTTCAACATCAGGTTGAATTCTTCGGCCTTTTTCAAATATTTCAGGGCATTAGGATAATCGTCCCGGGTCAGGTATATGATTCCCAACTCTTTGTATATCCTTGCTTCGTTAAATCTATCATTGGCCGTCCGGCAATCAACCATAGCGCTATCCAAACAGGATACCGCTTTTGACAGTTCCCCGGTCCTGGTATATATGTAGGCTATATTGAGCATGGAGGGTCCGGTTATCCTGAAATTCTTTACTTTTCGGCCCAAATGAAGCGCTTTGTGATAGAATGTAAGCGCCTGATCGTATTCATTTAAATCGAAATAGATCAACCCGATGTTGTTGTATGTCGAACCGATGGAAGTTGAATCCCCGAGCCGTTCGTAATACCCCAGCGACTGGTTGAAATTGTTCAGGGCTTCGGAGTAGTTGGATAAACGGTAATTAATGAAGCCTATGTTGTTCAGGATGGAGGCAATGTGCGTTGTATCGCGCTGCAGATAAGCCAGGTTGATCGATCTGTTAAAATTGGCAAATGCGCTGTCAAATTGGGAAAAACAGGTTGTCGCGTGAAATTGTGCAACCAGTATGACAAGCCAAAGGCCAATGGCCAAAAGTTTCATTGGGGTACTTTTATCAACAATACCGGAAGATGTGAAGTTTGAAAAAAACCGTTGTTTCAAAACCCCCGGCACAACTGTATCCGAAAAAAAAAGGCGCAACAAGGGCGCCTTTCCGACATCTGTGTTACTCTACTAATGGGCGGTAGTTTTCAACAAACCATTTTTTACCCAGTCGGCATACATCTGGGCTGCAATCTGGTACGATACCTGGTCGATATACTGCGGATCGTTGATGGATATCTCGGCCGTCCATATCAATCCGTTGTTGGCATTTGAATAAAGGTTGGCATGAAGGTTTACAACAGAAGAGGAAACCCAATATCCCCCGGTGGTAACAACATTGGACCCCATTCCATACATGGGATATCCCCAGTTATAATAATTATAATAGTTATAGTAAAAATCAGGGTAAACCGTTGTTGTTGGGGGAATATAATTTTCTGATTTATCGGTTCCTTTGTAAGTAATCACCAAGATGCCATCAATTCCCAGGCTGTCGAATTTCTTTTCCAGTTCCTGTAACCCGAGTTTTTGTCCGGGAGGGATAAAATTTAAAGATTCTTCTGCTTTGAACCCCTTGCTGACAAAATAATTGGTTGCATACTGTTCAAAAGGTTTTTGATACTCCAGTTTATCAAACATAGCCCAAACGACCACATTGCCAATTTTTTGATGCTCCTTTGGGTTGGTCCAGGAAGTCAGTGTGATCGTATTACAGGAGGTAAAAAAGAATGCGACCAGAACGACAAGCAATCCTGGCGCGTACATCATTTTTTTCATGGTTTTTCGAAATTTGGTTATACTTAATTTTAGCTCCAAAGATATTCAATTATTCAATACCCCGGCCATACCGCTAAAAAACTGTGTTAAACCGAATGTGCTTTAATGAAATCCAGAATCATCGGGGTAGCCCCGCGGTTAACATCAACATAATGACGGCAAATCCCCGATATCTGTTCATTTTGATCCGGGTTGGCCAGGATCTCCATTGTTTTTTTTTCAAGCTCCTGGGATGTTGTGACTGAAAAGGCGCCCCCCAGTTTTACAAGGTCGGCAGCTTCTTTAAACTTATGATAGCGGGGCCCAAAAAAGACCGGAACCCCAAAAGTAACCGGCTCCTGGATGTTGTGGATCCCTGCCCCGAACCCACCGCCAATAAAGGCCAGGGTTGCATATTGGTATAGCTGTGCCAAAATCCCGACCGAATCGACAATCAAAACATCCTTTCCCGATAGGTTTTGTTCATTGATTTCAGAATAAAGAAGGTATGGTTGTTTGATCCGGCTGGTCAGCGATTCGATCCGTTCCCGGCTGGTATCGTGGGGCGCCAGGATAAATTTCATCTGAGCGGCCAGATTTGGGATTAATGGGAGCACAACCCCTTCGTCTTCTTTCCAGGTGCTTCCACCAATAAATACTTTTTTCCCGGCACAAAATTTTTCAACAAGCGGAAACGGTTGCCGGCGCTCCGCGATTGAAAAAACCCGGTCGAAACGGGTATCTCCGGCAACAGTAACCTGGTTTATCCCGAACGACCGCAAAAGATTTGCCGAATTGCTGTCCTGAACAAAAAACCAGGTTACCCTGCCCAGTTGCTTCCGGAACCAGCAGCCATACCATTGAAAAAAATGTTGTCGCGGCCGGAAAACAGAGGAAATAAAGTAAACAGGGACCTCATTTTGATGGAGGGCGCGCAGATAATTGTACCAAAAATCATATTTGACAAAAACCGCCACGCGGGGATGGATACGTTTTACCCACCGTCTTGCATTGGATGGGGTGTCCAACGGCAGATAAAAGATGAAATCGGCTTTGCTGTATGATTTCCGGACTTCAAACCCGGAAGGGGAGAAAAAAGTAAGCAGGATTTTATATTTTGGGTTATTATCCCTGAAAGCTTCCAGCACCGGACGCCCCTGCTCAAATTCGCCCAACGAAGAAACATGAAACCAGGCTATCGGAGCAGTATCGCAGTCGATGTTGTTCAAGGCCGTTTCCAACCTGAAAAATATCCCTTGCCGGCCTTTGGCCCACAAGGCCGCCTTTTGGTTGAAAAAACCAACCAAACGAATGGCCAGTCCATAAAAAAAAACAGCTAAAGAATAAACAACCCGCATCTTTGTATGGTTAGCCCTTTACTGATTTTCAGGCTAATATAAATAAAATTCCTTTGGCGCCCTTCGGAAAAGGGGTACAAACCAACAGACTTTTATGCTGTAAAACTGAGAGTTAAAAGTCCGGGTATCCTGTTTTCCGGTATCAAAATCACGCAGGCGGTAAGGTTTTGTCCAGGTTTGGATAAAATCGAAACCAACGTAAAAGTTGAGCAGACGGGTATTGCTCATATAGAGATAGCCCAGCGATCCGTTGATGGCAAAACCACCGTTCAGCCGGTCATACCCTTTCTTATAATCCCCCAATATCTGAGGGGCGGTATTGCCGGGATTATGGATCCGGATTTTGTCCTGGAGATATCCAATCCCTGCAAGGACAACAAAACCACTGTTGGGGTTGGGGGCAAACAAAGGGATCACTTTACCGGTTTTGGCGAAAAAATTAAAACCCCGTTCATAATAAACCAGATCGGCATACATGCCTGCCACGTCAATGAGAAAACCTTCCCGGGTCGATATGTTCAACAACATGGAATCGCTGTTCTTTACCGTTTGGCCGAACATAAAATTTCCTTCCACACCGATGATCCAGTTTGATTTTGTTTTAAACATAAAACCTCCGCCAATGCTGGAATTGCTCCCGAATTGCCGGGAAAGGTCCCCCCCGGGGAACTGATATCCATACGTTGCATAGATGAGTGGGGTGGAAATCACAGAATCGCGAATGCTGACCTGCGCCATCAGGCTAAAAACTGAAAAAAAACCGAAAAAAAAGAGGTACGGAAGCTTTTGAAACATATAAATCGTTTAACCAGGTCACAAAGGTAAGAAGGATTTTTCGTAGTTTTGCCGTTTTGGATTAATCGTTGTATATTAATTCCACGGCAACAATCAGTTATAAACCTTTATTTTAAATCATCCTTTTTCATGAAAAAAGTATTCTCATCCCTGTTCCTGCTTCTCTTATTAGCAGGTTTTACGTACCAGTCGATGGCGTGCACCAATTTTATCATCACCCGTGGCGCTTCGGCCGATGGGTCGGTAATGATTACCTATTCGGCCGATTCGCATGTACTTTACGGCGAACTCTATTTCTGGCCTGCCCAGGATTGGCCTGCCGGCTCTATGTTGGATGTTGTTGAATGGGATACCCAAAAACCCTTAGGGAAAATCCCTCAGGTATCCCATACCTATCAGGTAGTGGGCAACATGAACGAACATCAGGTTGCCATCGGCGAAACCACATACGGGGGCAGGGAGGAACTTGCTTCCCAACCAGGCGCCATCATGGATTATGGGAGCCTGATGTACATTTCACTGCAACGCTGTAAGACAGCCAGGGAAGCAATCCAGACTTTCGGCGAATTGGTGGCGGCCTATGGGTATGCCAGCAGTGGAGAGTCGTTTTCAATTTCCGATGCCAACGAAGCCTGGATACTCGAATTAATCGGCAAAGGGAAAGAAGAAAAAGGGGCGGTCTGGGTTGCGCGCCGGATCCCCGACGGTTATATATCCGGTCACGCCAACCATCCGAGGATCATGCAGTTTCCCCTCAACGATCCGGAAAATTGCCTCTATTCGCCGGATGTTATTTCTTTTGCCCGCAAAATGAAATGGTTCGATGGCGAAGACAAGGATTTTAGTTTTTCCGACACGTATGCCCCGCTCGACTTTATGGGGGCCCGCGCCTGCGAAGCCCGCGTTTGGGCCATGTTCAACCGTGTCAATTCCGATATGGGACAATATCAGGATTATGCCATGGGGCACTTAGAAAAAGGCAAATGGGGATACACCACCAACCGGATGCCTTTGTGGGTAAAACCCGATAAAAAAGTGACCGTCCACGATGTAATGAACCTCATGCGCGATCATTACGAAGGGACAAAAATGGATATGAACAACGATATCGGCGCAGGGCCGTTCCATTCACCCTACCGCTGGCGCCCGATGACCTTTACTGTCGATAGTGTTGGCTATGTTCACGAACGGGCCACTTCTACCCAACAAACCGGTTTCGTTTTTGTTGCACAATCCCGAAATTGGCTGCCCGACCCGATTGGGGGGATTTTCTGGTTTGGCGTTGACGATACCTATACCACGGTTTTTGTGCCCATGTACTGCGGAATAAATAAAGTTCCCGATGCCTACCGGGTCGGAAACGGCGATCTGCTCCACTTTTCGCCTACCTCCGCCTTCTGGGTTTTCAACCTGGTAACCAACTGGGCTTACACAAGATACAATTACATGATCAAAGACATACAACCACTTCAACAGGAATTGGAGAAAAAGTATATTCATCAGACAACCACCGATATTGATAAAAAAGCAGCCGAACTCTATGCGACCGACAAACAGGCAGCCATCCGTACCATCACCGGTTATTCTGTTGAAACCGCACAGTTCACCGTTCATAGATGGCAGGAACTGTTCCAGTACCTTTTGGTGAAATATATGGACGGCAATGTAAAAGTTGAAAAAGAGGGAAATTTTGAAACCAACCCTTATGGGATCGCAGTCATGCCATTACAACCCGATTACCCCGAATGGTGGTTGAGGGAAATTGTTAAACAACATGGCGAAGTGATCAAACAAATCGGCCCTTCGAGCCATTGACCTTTATTGTTTTTATCCTATCTTTGCATTATAAACCATTGTAAATTATATCTACCATGGAAGAATATAATCCTGCTTCCAGAAATTATAAGATTATTTTATCTGTCCTGGCCATCCTGATCCTAATCCTGATCTTCTGGCTCTTTATCCAACGTTCCCAATTGATGAAGCTGGTAAAGGAAAAAGAGTCGGAAAGAACAGAGTTACAAAACGAACTCGATTCGTTGATGACCAATCACAACAACCTAAAAATCTCCTACGGGGCGCTTTCCGACTCGCTCAGGGGCAAAGACAGCATTATTCAGAAAAATGCCCTCGAAATCCGAAAACTTCTCGATACAGAATGGGAATACAATAAAATCAGAAAAAAATTAGAACGGCTCCAACTGGTTGCCCAGGGCTATGTTCATCAAATGGATTCCCTATATACGGTCAACCGGGAACTATCGGCCGAAAACGACCGCATCCGGCAAGAGGTGAAAACGGAACAAAACCGGAACCAGTCACTGATGAAAGACAAAGAAGAACTCAAAGAGAGGATTTTCCAGGCTTCCTATATCAAGGCGTACAACGTTACTGCAAAAGCTTACAAACTCCGCTCTGGCGGAAGTAAAGAGCAGATTACCGATAAAGCCAGCCGCACCGACCGGATCAGGGTGTGTTTTACCATCGGGGAAAATCCACTGCTCCCTACCGGTAAGAAAACCATTTATGTCAGAATTCAAAGGCCCGATAACGTCACCGTGATAAAAAGCAAATACGACACCTTTGTGTTCAATGGACAAACACTCCCTTTTTCGCTCAGGGAAGATATTTCGTACCAGGGAAAAGCCATTAACCTTTGTCTGGATTGGACAAAAAAAGACACGGACAAATCCGCTATGAAAGGCACCTATCTGATCAGCGTTTTTTCTGACAATACTGCCATTGGCGAAGGATCGTTTGTTTTAAAATAAAACAGGGAGTGGCAACAAAGTTTTTCCTCTCAAAATTCACTCTTCGGAGAGATTTCTACATTTATTGACCCAATTAATGTTAAATAATTTCCTCCATTATGCGTATTGGAATATTAACTGCAGGTGGTGATTGTCCCGGTATCAACGCTGCAATCCGGGGTGTTGGCAAAACAGCCATTCTGGAATATGGAATGGAGGTCATTGGGATTTCTTCCGGTTTTCTCGGGCTGATCAACGAAGAATACATCAAACTCGACGAAAGCGTCCTTTCCGGGATTCTTACCCTTGGCGGTACCATTCTTGGGACTTCGAGGGAAAACCCTTTCAAAAAGAACGACCACTTTAATGCCATCGACAAGCCAAAGCTCATCAAAAAACACTACCATGAATTGGGACTGGATGCGTTGGTGTGCATCGGAGGAAATGGCACTCAACGAACTGCGGCTCAATTGGCCGAAACCGGATTGGACGTTGTTGGCATCCCAAAAACCATCGACAATGACGTATGGGGCACCGATGTTACGTTTGGGTTTGATTCGGCCCTGACCATTGCCACTGAAGCCATCGACCGGTTGCATTCAACGGCCAACAGCCATAAACGGATCATGGTAATCGAGGTTATGGGCCACCATGCAGGTTGGCTTGCCCTCTATTCAGGAATGGCTGCCGGCGGGGACGTTATCCTGATCCCCGAAATTGATTTTGACCTCAATACCGTTGCCCGTATCCTGAAAAAAAGGGCCATCCATAAAAAGCCCTATTCCATTGTTGTCGTTGCCGAAGGCATTCCAACCCCAAAAGGGGAAAAAGCAGGTCAATACATATCCAACAAAATTTCTGAAATGACCGGTCTCGAAACCCGCGAAACCATTCTGGGCTATATCCAGCGTGGAGGGAGCCCCTCCCCCATCGACCGGGTACTGGCCACACGATATGGCGCCTATGCCGTTGAGTTGATCGCACAAAGAAAATTTGGCCAAATGGTATCACTCAAAGGCGATAGCATTACTTCGGTTCCATTATCAGAAGTAGGCGGAAAATTACGTTTGGTGCCCCCCGATAATCCGCTTGTTGAAAAAGCCCGCCGGATGGGTGTTTGCTTTGGGCACAAACATGATTAATCAGCAAACCGGATATCCTTGATATTCAATTGAAGGCTCACGGAACCATTCCATTCGTTTTCCTCCAAATGATAACAAATATTAAAGGGTATTTGTTTTTCAATCCATGCAATATGTTCCCCTTGCTGAAAAGCAATGGCTGAAAAAGGGCCTCCGGCTATATCGGGGTGGACCACATTTAATTTGAGATGGTTTTTCCCGACAACCCTCGAACCGCCGGCATCCACTACTCCTTGCGTCATAAACAAAGGTGCCATGTTGCCAGGGCCAAACGGGGAAAATTGTCGTAAAACACCATAAAACTTTGAATTGATCACGTGCAGGGGCAATTTAATATCGACTTCGATCTCTGGAATCAACTCAATACCCTGAAGACGACCCTGGACAATGGTTTCAAAACGGGCACAAAAAGCGGAAAGGTTTTCAGGTTTCAGGGACAACCCGGCGGCAAATTTATGCCCGCCGAAATGCTCCAGTAAATCGCTGCAACCATCAATGGCTTCATAAATGTCGAAATCCTTCACCGAACGGGCTGAACCGGTGATCAATCCGTTGGAAAGGGTAAGGACAATGGTTGGCCGGTAAAAAAATTCGGTCAGTCGCGATGCAACAATGCCAATGACCCCTTTGTGCCATTCAGGATGAAAAATGACGGTTGAACGTGCCGATTTCAGTTCATCGCTGGCGTTGATCATCCCAAGGGCCTGTTGCGTTGCCAGTGTATCCAGGTTCTTGCGCTCTGTATTGTTCGAGTTAATCTGTTCGCCAATCCGGAGCGCATCCTCCAGGTCCTGGGTAACCAATAACCGGACCGAGTTGTTTCCGCTTTGAATACGCCCGGCCGCATTAATTCTGGGCCCAATCATAAACACAAGATCGGTAATGGTCAGTTCCCGGTTAAACACATAGGAACCGCTCCCATCGTCATTTTTTATCATACTGGCATACCGCAGGAGAGCTTCCAGGCCAGGTCTTGGCCTGGTATTGATCAAACGGAGGCCATAATAGGCTAAAATCCTGTTTTCGCCTGTAATATCAACAATATCGGAAGCAATGCTGATAACCACAAGATCCAGATATTGGACCAGGCTGTCGAAGGGTATCTGGTTTATATGGGCATAGGCCTGGATCAGTTTAAATCCAATACCGCAACCCGATAATTCTTTATAGGGATAGGGACAATCGCCGCGCTTGGGGTCTAAAATGGCAACCGCTTCGGGAAGAACAGGCCCCGGCCGGTGATGATCGCAAATAATAAAATCAATTCCATTTTTTGTGGCATACGCAACTTTTTCCACTGCTTTGATCCCACAATCGAGGGCAATGATTAGCGTAACCCCTGCCTGACAGGCAAAATCAATCCCCTGGGTCGAAATACCATACCCTTCGGTATAGCGGTCGGGAATATAAAAATCGACGGCATCGTGAAACCTGCGAAGAAAAGTATAAACCAAAGCTACTGCCGAAGTGCCGTCCACGTCATAATCGCCGTAAACCAGAATTTTTTCATGGTCTCGTAAAGCCTGGTCAATGCGGGCAATGGCTTTATCCATGTCCTTCATGCGGAAGGGGTCAATCAGGTCGCTTAACGAAGGACGAAAAAATGTTTTGGCTTCATCGAACGTGGTAATCCCGCGCTGCACAAGCAACTGCGAAAGGTAACGGCCAATCCCCAACACTTTCGACAAATTTTCAACCACTCCGGGGTCTCCCTCCGGTTTAACCACCCAACGTTTTTGCATAAATAATTTCCTACGCGTAAAGGTACTATAAAATTTTTCCTGTCGCGATTAAATATCCAGGAAAATTTTACTCAAGGCACCGATTGTTTAAAACTCCGCGTTTTTGGGTGAGCGTGGAAAAGGGATAACATCGCGGATATTGGCCATTCCGGTTACAAAGAGGATGAGGCGTTCAAAACCAAGCCCGAATCCGGAATGGGGCACAGTACCAAATTTCCGGGTATCGAGGTACCACCAAACATCTTTCTCGGGAATGTTCATTTCGTGGATCCGGCGCAACAGCGCTTCTAAGTTTTCTTCGCGTTGCGACCCTCCGATAATCTCGCCAATCCTTGGGAATAAAACATCCATTCCGCGGACCGTCTTGCCATCGGAATTTTGTTTCATATAAAATGCCTTGATATCGCGCGGATAATCGGTCAGGATCACAGGCCGTCCAAAATGTTTTTCAACCAGGTACCGCTCATGTTCGGCCTGAAGATCGGAACCCCAGGCTACGGGAAATTCCCAGGTTTGTCCCGAGGCGGTCAGTATCTCAACAGCCTGGGTATAACTTAACCGTTCAAAGGTATTGTCGATAACGCCCCGAAGCCGGTCAATCAGCTCTTTATCGTACATCCCGGCCAGAAATTCAAGGTCGTCAAAACAATGATCCAAAGCATATCGCATAAGGTATTTAAGAAAATCCTCTGCCAAATCCATGTTATCGGAAATATCATAAAATGCCATCTCCGGTTCAACCATCCAGAACTCGGCCAGGTGACGGGGCGTATTTGAATTTTCGGCCCGGAAGGTTGGCCCAAAAGTATAAACCAACGACAACGCCATCGCCCCGAGTTCTGCTTCAAGCTGGCCGCTTACCGTTAATTTGGTCTCTTTCCCGAAAAAATCCTGGGCGTAGTCCACTTTCCCATCGGGCAAAAGGGGCGGGTTCCGGTCATCCAAGGTGGTTACACGGAACATCGCGCCGGCGCCTTCGGCATCGGACCCGGTGACAATGGGCGAATGGATATAAAAGAAACCATGGTCGTTGAAATATTTATGGATTGCAAAAGACATGGCATGACGGATGCGCAACACGGCCCCAAAAGTTTTGGTGCGCGGGCGCAAATGGGCAATATCGCGTAAAAATTCCAGGGAGTGCCCTTTTTTTTGTAATGGATAGGTTTCGGGATCGGCCGTTCCGAAAATTTCCAGTGCCCTGGCCTGGATCTCCACATGCTGGCCCTGGCCCATCGATTCCACAAGAATTCCCCTAACGGCAATGGAACTGCCTGTGGTAACCTGCTTCAGCAAGGCTTCATCAAAACGGGCCACCTCAACAACCACCTGAATATGATGGATTACAGATCCATCATTGAGTTCAATGAAATTGATGTTTTTATTCCCTCTCTTTGTCCTTACCCATCCTTTAACCAATACTTCGCTCCCGAAGGCTTTCGACTTCAACAAATCGACAATTCTGTTTCTGCGCAAATGTTCCATAAATCCTATAATTGAAAGTGCAAATTTACGGAAATGAATTAAATAACCGAACCCCGTACTTCTTCAATAATGCCTACCTTTGTCCCCCATGTCTCCTTCCCTTCAAATAATCCCCCTTGACAAATGGCTCCCGGGTTTTCAACAACCATTTGTCATTTCCGGTCCCTGCAGTGCCGAAACCGAAAAACAGATCATGGACACGGCCATTGAATTGGCTAAAATCCCACAAATCAAAGTTTTCCGGGCTGGAATATGGAAACCCCGTACCCGGCCAGGAGCCTTTGAAGGGGTAGGCAGGATTGGGTTAAAATGGCTTCAGAAAGCCAAACACGAAACCGGTTTGCCTCTTACCGTCGAAGTTGCCAACCCAAACCATGTCAAAGAGGCGCTCGATCATGGCATCGATATCCTATGGATCGGGGCACGCACCGTGGTAAACCCATTCTCTGTCCAGGAAATCGGAGAAGCCATCGGAGGCTACGATATCCCGGTGATGGTTAAAAACCCTCTGAACCCCGATCTGAAAACCTGGCTGGGCGCGATCGAACGGCTGAACCAGTTGGGACTGAAAAAATTAATAGCCATCCATCGCGGATTTTCTTTCTTTAACCGTTCGCCTTACCGCAATGCCCCCATGTGGGAAATTCCCATCGAACTTAAACGGACCTGCCCTGAAATCCCCCTGATTGTCGATCCAAGCCACATCTGTGGCAACCGGGAACTTATCCTGCCAACCATTCAAAAAGCACTTGACCTGGAAATGAACGGTTTAATGATCGAAACCCATATCAACCCAACCAAAGCGCTGACCGATAAAAATCAACAAATTACCCCGTTTCAGTTGGGCGAAATGCTGACAAAACTTATCCTGCGACGTGAATCGGGAGGGGTAGAATTTGAGCAGAAATTAGAAGAACTCCGTTCAGAAATTGATAAACTCGACGAAGAACTGATCGATATCCTGGCACGCCGAATGACCGTGGTAAAAGAAATCGGGAAATATAAAAAGGAGAATAAAATAACCATCCTTCAGCTTAAACGCTGGAACCATTTGATACACGACCGAATTGAAAATGGGATCAAATTGGGGTTAAGCCGTGAATTTATCCTGAAATTATTAGGGACGGTCCATGAAGAAGGGATTCAGCGCCAGATCGATGTTATGAACCAGGAGGGGCCGCTATAGCCATTTACGTATTTTAAAATAAATGAACATCCCCATGGCAATCAGGATCATAACGCCTGCCACAAGGATAAAAGAGTGGGGATGGTCCTGAACCGGAAGTTTGATGTTCATGCCATAAAGACTTGCAATAAAGGTCAATGGCAATAAAATCGAGGATATCAGGGTCAATATCCGGATCACTTCATTGGTCCGGTTAACCTGTAAGGAATCAAAAGTCATGGAGTACCCTTTGATCAACTCCCCGTCATCTTCAACCATATCCCATATTTTTTGGTAATAATCCATGATGTTTCCCCAATAATCTTCCATGTTCTCGGCAAAACCCGCAATGACCCCGCTTTGTAGTTTATTGAACAACACCATTTGCGGCTTGAACATGGTATTGAGGAGAATGACGTTTTTACGGGTAATCGATATTTTTTCAATGGCCGGTTCGGCTTTTTTTCTGAACAGGGCCTTCCCACAATCGTCCACATCTTTGTCAACCCGTTCTACCAGCTTTTGTGTCTCCTTCATCACCTGGTCGAGGATCTGGTACAACAGGGAATCGCTGCTGCCGGGTTCCAACTCCCCGCTGACCTGGGTTTTTGCTTTTTCCCTGTTGAAAATATCTTTGATCATCCAGTGCGATCTACCGATACTGATCAGAAAATCCTTCCCCCAGAAAAATTTGATTTCCCTGACTTCAATAAACTGTTGGGTTACATTGAATGCCGGAAAGTGAAGAATGACAAAATGATAATCATCATAAATATCAATTTTGGGCCGCAGGTTGACCTCCGACCGGCAATCTTCCAGATCGAGGGGATGAAAATGATAATGGTCCCCCAGGGCCTGAAGCTCTTCTTCGGTTGGCCTTACAATGTGTGACCAGCGGAATGCCCCGAATTTTATCGTTTCAATCATAGGCTGCTTTTTTCCATTTAAAAGTCCCGATCAGGTGATCGATGTCCTCCTTTAAAAAGTCGATGACCGGGGCCAGCGAATCGTTGTTGGGAACAAGGTTAAAATATAAGGCGCCCCGTACAAATTCCGACAGACTGTCGGTTACATAAAACTGATAGGACGATGCGGCATCCGATCCCCGGATATCATAAACCAATCCAAAAACACGCTGGTCCGGATTGGTAAATTCGCGTTGGGTAATGGCACTGGCTTTCTGTATGTGTTTATTCACCAGGGTCCTGGAATCTTCAAGATATTGCGACAGGTTGCCCCGTACAAATTTATAACTCAGGTGAAGGGTTGCATGAAACGGGTTGTACCGGATGTTGATCCAATACGGTTCTGCCATTTTGCTGTTGTCGGGCATCAGGGTCGCATATACCGGATACTCAAAAGTAAAGGGAAAGACAGTGTCAAATTTTCGGTAGCCATGTTGGGGCAAATCAATACGAAAATAGCCCCGGGGCTTTGGGGTATAGTCATTGTCGCAAGCCCCGGTGGTTAAAAAAAACAATGCCAATAAAATGCTCCAATACTTCATCAATCAACAAAAAAATTAAACATGTGGCGTAATGACAAACCGGCAAGGCCATGGCCCCAAACCAATATTTTTAACTCCCCTGCCAACCGGTTTGCCGGATTTTGCCATTACGCCATGGATGTTAGAATGGAAGATCGTCTTCCGGCCCGTTCGACGCCATCGTGGGATCTTCTTTTGGAATTTCTGTAGTGGATGTCCCCGTAGCGCCCGAATCGTCCCGTTTGGGCCCACTGCCCAACATCACCATCTGATCGCCAAGAATTTCATAAATAAACTTTTTCTGGCCATCTTTGTCCTCATATTCGCGCCGACGTATCCGTCCTTCAATATAAACCGTGTTCCCTTTTTTCAGGTACCGCTCGGTCACATCCGCCAGTCCCCGCCATACAACAACATTGTGCCATTCGGTGTGGGTTGCTTTTTCACCATCTTTTCCCTTATAGGTTTCCGTTGTGGCCATGCTAAAAGCCGCCTTTTTTACTCCGTTTTCGAAATTTTGAATCTCCGGGTCCTTTCCCAGGTTACCGACCAAAATTACTTTGTTGACTCCGTTTGCCATTTTTTCATGAATTTAAAGTTAAAAACTCCGTGAACAAAAATACAATATTTAATGCTTAATCGGAGTTGGGGCCAAAAGGTAATACGTGGGATGAAAAAAAATTTTTTTAACGCGTTTTTCTCCTGCTAAGCAGGTCATCTACAATATCTTCCATAACCACAATGCCTTCCATTTGTTTCTCCCGGTTGATGACCGGAACTGCAGGCATGTGATATTTTGATACCAGTTCGGCAAGGGAATCTATTTTATCGTCATCATAGATGGTGACGGCATTTTTTTTCATGATCTCGTTCAGCTTTTTTGACGGATTGGCAATAACCAACTCCCCCAGAGCGATAGAGGAAAGAAAACGCTCCATTCTATCGACAACAATGATGGTTGAAATGTGGGCCGGTTCCGGTTGTAATTTTCTAATTTCCAATAGGGTATCGGCAACGGTCATCTGCTCGTTGAAAGCATAAAAATCGGTGGTCATCAGGGATCCGACAAATTTATCGGGATATTCCAGCAACTCCCTGACCTCTTCCGACGATTCTTTTTCCATCTCCTCCAACAACGCTTCCGCCTTTTCTTCGTTTAGAACGTCCAATAAGTCCGCCACTTCATCGGCCGGCATTTTTTCGAGAACATCGGCCACTTTCCCAACCGGGAGGCTCTCAACAATATGTATCTGCGCGTGGGGTTCAAGTTCTTCCAATACATCGGCAGCCTTTTCTTCGTCGAGGGAGGCAAAAACCATGGTACGGGAAGCTTTATCTAAGTCTTCGATGATATCTGCCAGATCGGAAGGGTGCAAAGCGCTGAGCTTCGACGGGGATTTTGATAATTTGATGCTGGCATTTGCAAAATCAACAGCTTCGATATCGTCCCACAAAATAAATTTGCCCGGGATGGGAACACGGAAAACATCGAGGGTTGCCTGAATGGGCTTATCCAAGCCAATCCTCCGCAGCATCCCCTCAACCCCCACGTCCACTGCGATAACGTAGGTGCCGGCGGGGATCATTACCATCCGTACGTCGTTAACCCGCACCAGCTTGCGGCCATTGATGTCCACAATCTGTTTATCGAGGATGTTTTCTGCCAGCCACAGGCAATTCGACCAGGAATCGACGGTCACATCATGCATTTCCAAACAAATAATGCGAAATTTCCGTTTGAATTTTTTTATTTCAAAAGAAGAAAAATCGAGAATCAGGTGTTGGGTCCCTTTTTTAACTTTTATCGCCACAACACGTGGGCGGACAGGATCTGCTTCCTGCCCCGGCAACGGGGTTTGATCGATTAAAAAATCTTTGATCTTTCCCAGCACAATGCCATCGTCCGAGATAAAATTTCCCCCGAGAACCTGACTTAAATAAAAAGTAATCTGCGATGTCATAAGAGCCTCCTTCCCCTGTTTCACGTCAGCAAAGGATGCAGTACCGCCCAAAAAATCAGGTCATACCTCTTTACCGGCGTTGTGGGCAATGTTGAATTTGTCGGGCAGGCCCGTCGTCCATAGAAGCGTAAATTTTCATTTGCAAAATTAGAAAAACCGTTGGTTTTGCCTAAGATATTTTTCAATCAACCGTGGAATGGCAAGTTTTTTAAAATCGGCGGCCCATCTCCATCCATCGGGCAAGCTGGAAGAAAAGTGTACCCTGAGCTCAAAGAAAGTGGCCAAAATAACCTGATGGGTCAACATGTGGCGAAACGTTTCTGAGCGGTGTACCCCGGAACAAGGGCCCATTTTTTCAATCACCTCCCACCCGGAGGTTGATTTCAACGCTTCATCAGAAACCGGTTCCTCCGTTTCAATCAAAGGGAAATCGTACAAACCCCTCCAGATATCGCGGGTGTCCCGTTTTTTTACAATCAGGCCCAGACCGTCGTTGGAACGTATCACCAGGTAATTAAAATAACGGAGCCTCTTTTTTATTGTTACGGACCGGACCGGTAAAACATTGGTCAGTCCGTGAAGCGATGCATAACAGGATTGCCGAAAAGGGCACTGGCTACACACGGGGGCAACAGGGACACATTGAAGGGCCCCAAATTCCATCATCGCCTGGTTAAACGCACCCGGATCTGACAGGCTGATCAATTTCCCGGCCCTGGCCCGTACCTCCTTCCTCGTTTTTTCAGAAGATACCGGGTCGTGAATCCCGAAATAGCGACAAAAAAAACGGAGCACATTCCCATCAACAACCGGGTCAGGCAAACGAAAGGCGATGGACCCAATGGCTGCAGCGGTGTACTCCCCGATTCCCGGCAACCCCAGGATTGTTTCGCGCGTATTGGGAAAAACGCCCCCAAACAATTGCATCACGACTTGTGCCGCTTTGTGCATATTGCGGGCCCTTGAATAATACCCAAGCCCTTGCCAGAGTTTTAAAACATCCTCTTCAGAAGCCTGGGCCAGAGATCCGATATCCGGATAAGCCTGAACAAATTTTTCGTAATAAGGCAACCCCTGCCCGATCCGGGTTTGCTGTAAAATAATCTCCGAAAGCCATATCCGGTAAGGATCCCCGGTTTCGCGCCAAGGCAAATCCCGCTTCCAGGCATGGTACCATTGTAACAGTGTATCGGTGAATTCCAATTGAACCGTGCTTAAGCTGCAAAGATACAAGGATGGTGGAAAGAGGATGAAAAATATAATTTAATGGGCCCCATTTGCCCTATTTCACCAAAATAAAATCCATTTATTTCGTTGGAGTTCAAAAATATTATATATTTGCAACCCGTTCAGACAAAGTTAAAAGGCATTCATTATTAACAATATAATTACAAACACGATTAACAATGACAAAAGCAGAAATTGTAGCAGAAATTGCTAATAAAACTGGCATTGAAAAAGTTGCCGTACAGGCCACTGTTGAAGCATTCATGGATTCGATCAAAAATTCCATGTCAACGGGTGAAAACGTTTACCTAAGAGGCTTTGGGAGTTTTATTATTAAGAAAAGAGCTGAAAAAACCGGGAGGAACATTTCGAAAAACACAACGCTTATTATTCCCGCTCACAATATCCCCGCTTTTAAACCGGCAAAAACTTTCGTAAATAAAGTAAAATCTCACGTCAACGTGAAGTAACACCTACAAAGCTGAATTATTATGCCAAGCGGAAAAAAAAGAAAAAGACATAAGATGGCGACACACAAGCGGAAAAAACGCTTGCGTAAGAACAGACATAAGAAGAAATAACCATCCTGCTGCTACAATTCCTTAGGTCATTCCCCCTGCTGTCGGACATTATCCGTACAGTTTTTTAAATATGGAAACACGTGAATAAGGAATTAATCATCAATTCAACTTCTTCCGACGTTGAAATTGCTTTACTTGAAGATAAACTTCTCGTAGAATTAAATAAAGAAAAATCCAACAACGAATATTCCGTTGGCGATATTTATTTGGGCAAGATCAAAAAGATCATGCCCGGGTTAAATGCTGCTTTCGTAGATGTCGGCTACGAAAAGGATGCTTTTCTACATTATCTGGACCTGGGGCCCCAAATCCAGTCGTTGCTGAAATACATGAAAGCGAGCCAGGGAGATAATGCCAAAAATTTATTAATCAGTAATTTCGAACTGGAAGAAGACATTCAGAAGTCGGGCAAAATTAACCATGTCCTGAAACCAAATTCCAATATTTTGGTTCAGATCGCCAAAGAACCCATCTCGACAAAAGGGCCCAGGGTCACCTCCGAAATCGCATTTGCCGGCAGATACCTTGTACTGCTGCCCTTTTCGGATAAAATTTCGGTTTCTCAAAAAATTAAAAGCGCCGATGAGAGAAACAGGCTCAAACGACTTATAACCAGTATTAAACCTAAAAATTGTGGAATTATCATCCGCACCGTTGCTGAAAATAAACTGGTAGCCGATCTCGATGCCGATCTGCGCACCCTTTATAAAAGATGGGAAACCATCACGCTGAAATTGGCCACCGCCCATTCGCCTCAAAAAATTATCGGGGAAATCGACCGTACATCCGCCATCCTTCGCGATGCCTTGAACGATTCGTTTCATAGTATCGTTGTCAACGACCCGGTTATTTATGAAGATATACGGAATTACATCCAGAAAATTTCGCCCGATAAGGTCAACATCGTCAAATTACATTCGGGAAAAATACCGATTTTCGAACAATTTGGCATCGATAAACAAATTAAAAACTCCTTCGGGAAAATTGTTACCATAAAAAGCGGCACGTACCTTATCATCGAACACACGGAAGCCCTGCATGTGATCGATATCAACAGCGGCCATCGCGTAAACCAGGACCAAAACCAGGAAACCAATGCCATCGAGGTCAACCTTGAAGCGGCAACCGAAGTTGCCCGGCAATTGCGCCTTCGCGATATGGGAGGCATCATCGTGATCGATTTTATCGATATGAACCTGGGATTGAACCGCAGAAAACTTTATGAAAAATTACGCGATGAAATGAAACGCGACCGCGCCAAACATTCCATCCTGCCCCCCAGTAAATTTGGTTTGGTACAAATTACACGCCAACGCGTCCGCCCCGAAATGAATGTCCAGATCCTTGAAAAATGCCCTTCATGTGAAGGAACCGGGGAAATCCGCCCCACCATCCTGCTGATCGATGACATTGAAAACAACCTGGGATATCTCATCCGCGAACAAAACGAAAAAAAACTGACCCTGATCACACACCCTTATGTTTATGCCTTCCTGACCTGCGGTTTGTTTAATTATCGTTGGAAATGGTGGCGTAAATTCGGACAACGCATCCTTATCAAAAAGCAAAATGCCTTTCATTTCCTGGAATACCATTTCTTTAATAAAAATGGAGATGAAATTAAAATGTAATCAGGGCCTTCCCTTAGGTTTTTCAAGATGGAACCTGTAACCCAAACCTGGAAAATCAAAACTACCAACAACCCATAACCTAAAAACTACCCTTTCATGGCAATTGTAGTCAGCGGTATCCGCCCAACCGGAAACCTTCATCTCGGCAACTATTTTGGAGCGCTAAAAAGTTTCGTAAAAATGCAGGAAGAAAACCAGTGCTTTTTTTTCATAGCCGATTATCATTCCCTTACTACTCATCCTACCCCTTCCGACCTGCATGGCAACGTCAAAACGGTCCTGGTCGAATTTTTAGCCTGTGGCCTTGATCCGGAAAAAGTTACCCTGTATATCCAAAGCGACCTTCCCCAAACCGCCGAATTATACCTTCTGCTAAACATGAATGCCTATATCGGTGAATTGGAACGCTGTACCTCCTTCAAGGAAAAAATCCGTACCCAACCGCAAAACGTGAATGCAGGACTGCTCACCTACCCTACCCTGATGGCAGCCGATATCATCATTCACAAAGCCCATCAGGTCCCCGTTGGCAAAGACCAGGAACAACACCTTGAAATGACCCGTACCTTTGCCAACCGCTTCAACAGGATGTACCATGTGGACTTTTTCCCCGAGCCCATCGCTTACAACTTCGGTGAAAACCTGGTAAAAATTCCAGGATTGGACGGAAACCTGAAGATGTCGAAATCCGACAACGAATCCAGTGCCCTGTATCTGGCCGATCCCCCCGAAACCATCCGTAAAAAAGTGATGAAAGCCGTTACCGATTCCGGCCCGGCCAACCCGGGACAACCCCGGTCGCAAGGGGTGGAAAACCTTTTTACCCTGTTGTCCTACTTTTCGCTCCCGGAGACCACTGCCTTTTTTGAAGATCAATATAACAATGGCTCTATCCGGTATGGCGACCTGAAAAAACACCTGGCAGAAGATATTATCCGCTTTACAACCCCTTTGCGTGAAAAAATAATGTCACTGTCGACCGACAATGCCTATCTGAAAAAAGTGGCGCTCATGGGCGCTGAAAAAGCGCAGGCCAGTGCCGGTAAAACATTACAGGATGTACGCGAAATCATTGGGTTTAAACCCTTTTAATTTTTCTGCCTTCCCCACCCTTAAAAACTGGCCGGTATAGTAAAACAAAACTTACTGCCTTTTCCCGGTTCGCTCTCAACATAGATTTTTCCTGAATTTTTTTCCACCAAATCCCGGCAAATAATCAACCCAAGCCCGGTGCCCTTTTCCTGTGCAGTCCCCGATGTTTTTGTTGGCTCTTCGATTTGAAACAACCTGGGTATCAATTCCTTTTCTATCCCAACCCCGGTATCCACAATACAAACTTCGACCATGTCAGGAAAATCTGTGGTTGCCTGGACCGTACGGGCGCTAATCCTTACCTGCCCCCCCTTCCCGGTGAATTTTATGGCATTGGAAACCAGGTTCCGGATAATCGTCCTTGCCATGTTTTCATCTGCGTTTACAAAGGTGTTGAAATTAACGGCCGTGTAAAGTTTTATCTGCTTTTTCTCTGCCTGGTCCCTTAATAAAATAACCACATCGTTTGCCAATAAGCTCAGATCAATCCGGTTAGGCCGAAACTTGATCTTTCCCGTTTGGCTCATCGACCATTCCAACAGATTTTCTAGTAACCGGAACGTGTTTTTCGCCGAGGAGTTGATGTTTTGCACAAAATTCAAACGCTCTTCCTCGGTGTAATCACTCCATTCGGTCGTTAAAATATCGGAAAACCCCATGATGGCACTAAACGGCCCTTTCAGGTCGTGTGCAATGATGGAAAAAAATTTATCCTTGGTATTGTTCAACTCCCTTAACTCCGTGGCATAACGGACCATTTTATCCTGTTCCGTTTTGCGTACTTCCTCAACACCGATGGCTGAAGCAATCAGGGAAAAAAAATAGGAATCGGCGTTATCCGGAATATATTCGGTGTGAAAATAGGTTGAAAGCATCCCCACTGGCTCTCCATTTGCCCAGATCCTTATTCCGGCATAACTTTTTATCCTATGCCGGGATAACAACGGATCCGAACGATAAAAATCCGTTTCGGTCAAATTTTCAATCACATGTATCTCCTTACTCTCCATCTGCATGATGTTGCAACAAAGGCGCCCTGCATCAAACCCCATGGGCATATCCTCCTCCGGGATGTTCCATTTCCCATAAATTTGACACTGCCCGTCCTTCCCGTGACAATACAACGAACACACCGGACCCAGAATCTCACCACTGAGCATGGTCAACAAGTTGATGTTATGAACCGGGTCGATGGTAAAAGACAACAAACACGCGCTGAATTTTTTTAGCCGGTCGTCGGTTCTTTTTCGTTTTGAAATGTTCCTGACCATCGCCTGTAAATACCTCGTCCCTCCAATCGATATGGCATTCAGGCTGATTTCAGCATCGAACAGGGTACCGTCAATTTTTTTATTTTTCCATTCAAACCGCTGAGAAATTCCTTCCAGGGCCTCCATAACCTTCTTACCGATCAAAAGGGACGAAGAGGCCCCATCCGGTTGAAGTTCAGGCGAAAAATCCATCAACGATTTCCCGAGCATCTCCTCTTTCAGACATCCAAAAGTTTCGAGGGCTTTTGAATTGCACTCAAGAAAACGGTTCTCATCCATTAAAAAAACAGAGTCATGGGCGGTTTCAAACAACAGCCGGTACCTGGCATCGTTTTGCAACACCTCCTCTTCTGCCTTTTTCTGTAAAGAAATATCGCGGATCACAGAAATCAATCCTACTTTTTTCCCCTCCTGGTCCCTCAGAAAAGCGGAATTGATCCCACCGTAAAACTCCGTCCCGTCCACTTTCTTTAACAAATATTGATTTGGGGGCAACTCCATCCCATTCCTGATCCTTAGAAAATTCTCTTTTGCCCGGTCCCTGTCAATCGCAGCAATCCATTCAAAGATGGTTTTGTCTACAACATCTTCCTCCTTTCCCCCAAACATGGTAAAAGTCACCGGGGAGGCATATAAGATATTTCCCTGTAAATCAGTGATGGCAATGCTGTCGGGCAAAGCCAGCAGGATTTTAAGATACAGGGTTTCGGGTTGAATTCCAGGAAACAGGGCCAGGGCGTTCTTTAAACCCTGCCCCCTTAAACCAGAAAATGAATCTCTGTCTTCAGCCATAGGAAAAAAATTAACTTTGCAGTGGAAAGGGTTCTTGTAAGCCCGACTTGTAAAATTATAAAAAAATCTCAAACCTCATGGGGAAAAACATCCATTTTTCATGATTGACACAAGCCCTGTAAAAGAAACGGTTTTATTGGTTGGACTTGCCACACGGTCGCAGGATTTGGATTCCACCCGGGAATACCTGGATGAGTTGGCTTTTCTTGTCGAAACAGCCGGGGGGGAACCGGTCCACCGGTTTATCCAGAAATTGGAATTCGCCGATCCAAGAAGCTATGTTGGCAGTGGGAAACTGTTGGAGATCAAATCATGGATGGCTGATAATCCGGTGGATATGGTTGTGTTTGACGATGCCCTTTCCCCAGGGCAAATCCGGATCATTGAAAAAGTTCTCGGGTGCAGGATCATTGACCGGAACAACCTGATCTTAGATATTTTTGCCCGGCGTGCACAAACATCGTATGCCCGGACCCAGGTTGAACTTGCCCAAAATGAATACCTTCTGCCCCGCCTGACCCGGATGTGGACCCATCTCGAAAAACAACGCGGGGGAATTGGCCTTCGTGGCCCCGGGGAACAGGAGATCGAAACCGACCGCCGGATTTTACGCTACCGGATTGCCCTGCTGAAAAAAAAACTGGCCGACATCGACAAACAAAAATCAACCCAGCGAAAACACAGGCACGACATGATCCGCGTTGCATTGGTGGGATACACCAATGTAGGAAAATCAACCATCATGAACCTGTTGTCGAAATCGGACCTTTTTGCTGAAAACAAACTTTTTGCAACCCTCGATACCACCGTACGAAAAGTGGTCGTTAATACCCAGCCTTTCCTCCTTTCCGATACCGTGGGCTTTATACGGAAACTGCCCCATTCCCTGATCGAATCCTTTAAATCAACGCTGGATGAAGTCCGTGAAGCCGACCTCCTTGTCCATGTAGCCGATATAAGCCATCCCGGTTTCGAAGAACAGATCAATGTTGTTAAACAAACCCTTTCCGACCTAAACGCTTCCGATAAGCCTACCATTATGCTGTTTAACAAAATTGACGCATATAATTTTACGCCTAAGGAGCCCGACGACCTGTCACCGGGGCCTTTCCTGCCATCCCTTTTGGAACTTGAAAAAACCTGGATGGCAGGAAACAACTTCCCGTCGGTTTTTATCTCTGCTAAACAAAAAACCAATATCGGCAACCTTAGGGACACAATTTACCATGAAGTTCGGAAAATCGCAGCCACCCGGTACCCGGAAAATTTTATTACGGATGAAAATAAATAAATTATATCTGTTTTCCCTATCCCTGGCAACCGGGATACTCCTCTCCCTTGCATGGCCCGAAAGGGGCTTTCCTGGTTTATTGTTCATTGGATTTGTCCCCCTCCTTTTCCTGGAAAACATTTTCTACAAAAACCGGGAACTGGATACCAAATTCAGCGTCCTGCTCTGGTCGTGGCCGGGTTTTTTAACATGGAACCTTCTGACTACCTGGTGGATCGTAAATTCTACAACCATTGGCGGCATCCTGGCAATTGTGCTCAATTCGCTCTTTATGTCGATTGTTTTTCAAGCTTTTCATTGGTTCAGGAAAAAATTTCAACATGCAGGGGCCGGCTATGTTGCGCTTCTCAGCTACTGGATCGCTTTTGAATACCTTCACCTGAACTGGGACCTGAACTGGCCATGGCTTAACCTCGGCAATGGTTTCGCCTCTTTTTACAAATGGGTCCAATGGTACGAATACACCGGCGCCTCCGGTGGAACCCTTTGGGCCCTGGTTGGCAATATCCTTGTTTTTGAACTCATCAGCCAGTTTAAAAACAACAAGTCCAAGGTCAAAAAAACCTTTCGGTTTTCTTTTTTCAATATTCAATATTCAATATTCATTTTTATCTGGATTTTCGTCCCCATTCTTTTCTCCTACGCCATATATACAAGTTATAACGAAAAACAACAACCGGTTAACATCGTGGTAATACAACCCAATATCGACCCCTATTCCGAACAATACGCCCTCCCTCCGGATGAGGTTATCGGGCGCATCTTAAAACTTGCAACACCCTACCTTGATACAACCGTTAATTTCCTCGTCGGGCCCGAATCGGTCATTCAGGAAAACTTATGGGAAAACAGCCTTTCGTCATTTTCCAGCATCCAGGGGCTAAACCAAATTCTTGACAATTATCCCGACCTGAATATCCTTGTGGGCGCCTCTACGTTTTATCAATTCAAGCCGGGTGAACCCTTGCCCCGAACTGCCCGTAAGTTTACCGATACTCCCAACCACTACATTGCTTTTAATACGGCCATTATGGTCAACCGCCTGGATTCCCATCAACTTTATCACAAATCGAAACTTACCCCCGGCGTTGAAATATTGCCCTCTTTTAGCGGTTTTCAATGGCTCGAAAAGTATGCCATTGACCTCGGGGGCACGGTCGGCAGCCTTGGGACCGACTCCGTCCGAAGGGTTTATCATACAGTAAAAACAGTTAAAGTTTCACCCGCTATTTGTTATGAATCGGTTTTTGGCGAATTTTTTGCCAGCTTTGTCAGAAATGGCGCACAAATCATGATTATCATCACCAACGATGGCTGGTGGGGGAACACCCCCGGGTACAGACAGCATTTTTTGTTTTCGCACCTTCGCGCCATCGAAACACGAAGGAGCATTGCACGCTCGGCAAATACCGGAATTTCAGCCTTTATTGACCAGCGGGGCGATGCCTCTTCGGTTACAGAATACTGGAAACCCGCAGCAATTAAAGGAAGTCTTAATGCCAATCAGAAAATTACTTTTTATGTACGGCATGGCGACTATCTTTCCCGGATATTTGTATGGATGGGAGCAGCCCTGTTTTTTACATCCCTGATCCTGGCATTGCGACGCCGTTTGAAGAAAATCTGGTTGTAATAAGACGGTGGCCCCGGACCCCATTAAGATTAAAAAAACTGTAGTGAAGAAAAATCAAAAACATCAAATGGTTAAGAGATGAAAATAAAAAAAATTATCCCATGGATAATCCTTGTCTTTCTGGCCGCTGGTTGCAACCAACCGGTAAACAGAAAAACGGAACAACCTTCAAATACCGGTCAAAAACCACGGGTCGCAGTACCGGAATTCAATGCTGACTCGGCCTATTCCTATATTAAGTCACAACAGGCATTTGGCCCCCGCGTCCCAAACACCAAAGCGCACGAAAAATGTGCTGCCTGGCTCTACGAAAAACTAAACTCCTGGGCCATGGAAGTTATGGTTCAAAAAGGAAAGGTTGCAGCTTACAACGGCACCATGCTATCCTTTCAGAATATTATCGCCAGTTGGATGCCCGAAACCCACAACCGGATATTGCTTGCAGCCCATTGGGATTCGAGGCCCTATGCCGATCATGACCCGGAACCGGGCAACAGGCGCACCCCCATTGAGGGGATCAACGATGGCGCCAGCGGGGTTGCCGTCCTGCTCGAAATCGCCCGGAACCTCTCCCTGAAAACTCCTCCCATCGGAATCGATATCATTCTTTTCGATGTTGAAGATTATGGGCCGCCACAAGACCAGCCATCAAACGAAAACACCGATGAACAATGGTGCCTGGGTTCCCGGTATTGGTCAAACAATCCTCATAAACCAGGATACTCGGCCCGGTATGGCATTTTGCTCGACATGGTCGGCGCGGCCAATGCGACATTTCTGATGGAAGGGGTTTCCATGCATTATGCCGAAGAAATCGTTAGGCTGGTGTGGGCTACCGGTAACCGGATTGGATATTCATCCTTTTTTCTTTATGAACCAGGGGGTTATATTACCGACGACCATGGCCCGATCAATAAAATCAGAAACATACCCACCATCGATATCATTCACTTAGACAGAAATTCACCAACCGGGTTCTTCCCCCAATGGCATACCCTCAACGACAACATGGACTTCATTGAAAAAACCACGATTAAGGCTGTTGGCCAAACAGTGTTGACCGTGATCTATGAAGAAAAATAAACTTTATCCCTTCAGGGAAACATCGGGAAAAGGAGGAAAAGGTCACAACAACTCATTGGCCAGATTTGCCAGTTCCGACCGTTCCCCTTTCTCAAGGCGCACATGCGCATAAATATCGTGTTTCCGCACTTTATCAATCAGCGTGGAAAGCCCGTTTGATTGCGTATCCAGATAGGGGGTGTCAATCTGGTAAATATCGCCCGTAAAAATGATCTTGGTGTTTTCGCCGGCCCGGGTGATAATGGTTTTAATTTCATGTGGCGTCAGGTTCTGGGCCTCGTCCACAATAAAACAAACATTGGATATGCTCCGGCCCCGGATATAAGCCAACGGGGTGATTACCAGCTTTTCGTTTTCAACTGCCTCCGTCAATATCTTGAACTCTTTGTCTTTTTCACTGAACTGGCTTTGAATAAATTTTAAATTGTCCCAAAGCGGTTGCATGTATGGATCGAGTTTCGATTTGATATCCCCGGGCAGAAAACCAAGATCTTTGTTGCTTAACGGAACAATAGGCCGGGCTAAAAATATCTGCTTGAAATTCCTTTTTTGTTCCAGGGCACCTGCCAGTGCAAGCAAGGTCTTTCCCGTCCCCGCTATTCCCTGAAGGGTGACAAGTTTTACCTCCGGATTGAGAATGGCATGCAAGGCAAATACCTGTTCGGCATTGCGCGGGACAATTTTATAACAACCCCGCTTTTCCAACTTTTCGATCCGCTCCGTTATTGGATTATAAAAAGCCAACACCGAACTTTTCCCATTTTTTAATATAAAATAATGATTGGGGATTGGGTTTTTAATGCCGATATCCTCTGGCAAACACCAACCTGCTTCATAAATAATGTCGATAATGGCCCTGTCAAGGCCCTCGATCATCGTTTTTCCGGAATAAAGGCCTTCCACATCTTTAATTTTTCCGGTTTCAAAATCTTCGGAAGGGATATTCAGCGACTTTGCCTTTAAACGGAGGTTGACATCCTTTGAGACCAGGACCACCTTTTTCCCGGGATTTTCGGATATCATCACAAGGGCCGCATTTAATATCCGGTGATCGGGCTTGTTCTCCCCAAATACCTTGATGGCATCCAACTCGCTTTGTTCGTTCATCACAACCTTGAACTTCCCCCCCCGTGCACTTCCCAATGAAATCCATCGGGTCAGGGTTGCTTTGTTCGACAACTTGTCGATGATACGGATAAACTCCCGCGCCTCAAAATTGATGGTATCGTTGCCCTTTTTAAAATTATCGAGCTCTTCCAAAACGGTAATCGGAATGGCAACGTCATTATCGTCAAAACTGTGGATTGCATTGTGGTTATATAGAATAACCGAAGTATCCAACACGAAAATCTTTTTTTCCTTAGTGCTCTTTTTCAACATAAAAACCATTTTAAGGGGTCCATTCAAATGTAAGTAAGAAAAAGACTTTTTATCCGGTTCCCCTGAGAAGATTTAAACAATGGCTTGTTAAGTTCGTAGAAATTGTAACTTTGTGATCTTATGCAAGAAAAGAAACTATTTCTACTCGACGCCATGGCCCTTGTTTACCGGGCCTATTTTGCCTTCAATAAAAACCCCCGGATGACCTCGCAGGGAATGAACACTTCTGCCATTTTCGGGTTCGCCAATGTACTTCTCGATTTGCTGAAAAAGGAAAAACCGACCCATATCGGAGTGGCTTTCGACACGATGGCCCCTACCATCAGAAAAATTGGATTCGACGCCTATAAAGCCCACCGGCAGGAAACGCCCGGGGATATTATACTTTCTTTGCCCTATATCCGGGAACTGATCGAAGGGTTCCGAATCCCCTCCCTCTCCGTGGATGGGTATGAAGCGGACGACGTGATCGGGACGCTTGCCAAACAGGCAGAAAAAAATGGTTTTACAACCTATATGATGACTTCCGACAAAGATTTTGGCCAGTTGGTGAGCGAACACACTTTCATTTATAAACCTGGTAAATTCGGCAGCGATGTTGAAATTCTGGGGGTCAACGAGGTTTGCTCGAAATTTAACATCCGGCGCCCGGAACAGGTCATCGACCTGCTGGGACTCTGGGGCGACGCCTCGGATAATATCCCCGGAATCCCCGGTATAGGGGAAGTAACTGCAAAAAAATTGTTGGCCGAATTCGATTCCGTTGAAAATCTGATCGCCAATGCCGAAAAAATTTCCAACGAAAAACTCCGGCAAAAAATCATCGGTTTTAAAGACCAGGCACTGATGTCGAAACAATTAGCGACCATCATCCTGGATGTCCCGATCCCTTTCGATGAAAATAAACTGCGCATGGATGCCCCGGACGAACCCCGGCTCAAAGAACTTTTTGACAGGCTCGAATTCCGGACCTTCGCACAACGGGTCTTTACCTGGATTTCTACCTTCAACCGTTCCGGTCCCGTTATCGGGCCTGTTGCCGCCGAGGCATCCGGCCCTGTTTTTGGGCCTGTTGCCGCCGAGGCATCCGCCCCCCTTTCCCCTGCCTCCAACCTTCAAACAACACCCCATGCCTATCATCTTACCGATACCCCCGACAAACGCGCCGCCCTGTTGGCATCTTTAAAATCTCAAACTGCCTTTTGCTTCGATACAGAAACGACCGGATTGGACCCAAACAACACCGAACTCGTTGGGATTTCCTTCTCATGGAAACCACACGAAGCTTTTTATGTGCCCTTCCCCGACAATTACCACCAAACCCTTTCAACCATCCTTGAATTCAAAGAGGTACTCGAAAATGAAAATACCCTTAAAATAGGCCAAAACCTGAAATTCGACATTTCGGTCCTGAAATGGTACGATATTGAAGTGAAAGGACCTTTGTTTGACACGATGCTGGCCCATTATCTGCTCCAACCCGATATGCGGCACGGAATGGATTTCTTGTCCGAAACCTATTTGAACTATAAACCGGTCCCCATCGAATCCCTCATTGGAAAAAAAGGAAAAAACCAAATGGGAATGCGCTCTGTGGAGATTGAAACCATCAAGGAATATGCAGCCGAAGACGCCGACATCACCTTTCAGTTGAAACAGGTTTTTGAGCCGATGCTCCACGCCACCAATACAAAAACCTTGTTCGATACCATTGAAACCCCCTTAGTCCCTGTACTTGCATCCATGGAATCGGAAGGGGTAAAAATCAATCCTGCAGCGCTTCGTGATTTTGGAAGGGAACTGGAAAATGATATCAAAATCCTTGAATCGGCCATTCACCAGGATGCCGGATCGGCTTTTAACATCGCTTCGCCAAAACAATTGGGGGAAATACTTTACAACCGCCTTCAAATTGTGGATAACCCAAAACAAACCAAAACAAAGCAAAACAGTACCAGTGAAGATGTTCTGGTAAAAATGGAACACAAACACCCCATTGTCCGGAAAATTCTTGAATACCGCTCCCTCACTAAGTTGAAATCGACCTATGTGGATGTCCTTCCGTCATTGATAAGCCCCCGGGACGGAAAGGTGCACACCTCCTATAACCAGGCTGTAACAGCAACCGGAAGGTTGAGTTCCAACAACCCAAACCTTCAAAATATCCCCATCCGTACCGAAAAAGGACGGGAAATCAGAAAAGCGTTTATCCCTGGAAATGAAAACCGGGTTTTGCTTTCGGCCGACTACTCTCAGATCGAACTGAGGATTATCGCCCATTTGAGCAACGATCGCGGAATGATGGACGACTTTATCCTCGGCCATGATATCCATTCCGCAACCGCATCGAAAGTTTATGGCGTCCCCCTGGCCGAAGTAACACGGGATATGCGCCGCAACGCCAAAATGGTCAACTTCGGGATCATCTATGGCATCTCTGCCTTTGGCCTGGCCGAAAGGCTTCATATCGCCCGAAAAGAAGCTGCGGAAATCATCCATCAATATTTTCTGAAATATCCGGGCATCAAAGCATATATGGAAAATTCAATCGCCTCGGCCCGTCAATCCGGATATGTGGAAACCATGATGCACCGGCGCCGCTATTTGCCCGATATTACATCCGGAAATGCAACTGTACGAAGCTTTGCAGAACGGAATGCCATCAATGCCCCCATTCAGGGCACCGCTGCCGATATGATAAAAATTGCCATGATCCATATTTTTAACAAACTTCAGAAACAATCCCTGAAATCAAAAATGATCCTCCAGGTACACGACGAATTGGTTTTTGACGTCCATCAAAACGAAACCGAAACCATCAAATCCATTGTAAAAGAGGAAATGATGGGGGCAATCCCACTAAAAATCCCGGTTCTTGTTGAAATTAAAACAGGAAAAAACTGGCTTGAAGCACATTGATATAACAGATTACCATTGACGATAAAAATATCATAAGCCCGCACAGGGCCACCCACAGAAAATTCCAAACCTTAAACCCATTTCTGCATGAATTACAGCAATGACTCCCGAATTGTAATGACCCTGGATGCCGGCGGCACCAATTTTGTGTTCAATGCCGTCCAGGCAGATGAAGAAATACTCGATCCGATTGTTCTTTCAGCAAAAGGGAACGCCCTTGAAGATATTTTAAAAACCATTATTGAAGGGTTTGAGATTGTAAAATCAAAGCTGGTGCACAAAGCCGTTGACATACTTCACAAACCGGCGCCATTGACCCGACAGCCGGTAGCCATCAGTTTTGCGTTTCCCGGCCCCGCCGATTACGAAAATGGAATTATTGGCGATTTGCAAAACCTTCCTTTTTTCAGGGGGGGAGTAGCCCTGGGGCCCATGCTTCGCGAAAAATTCGGGATCCCTGTATTCATTAATAACGATGGGGATTTGTTTGCTTATGGCGAAGCCATTGCAGGCCTTCTTCCAACCATCAATAAAAAGCTGGAAGAGGTCGGAAACCCCAAAAGATACAAAAACCTGTTTGGCGCTACCTTTGGTACCGGATTTGGCGGGGGTATCGTAACCCGCAACGGGATGCACGTCGGCGACAACAGCTCCGGAGGGGAAATCAACCGGATGCGCAACCGGACCTTTAAAAACTGGGATACCGAAGAAAGCGTAAGCATCCGGGGGATAAAACGGGAATATGCCAACAACACAGGAGTGAACATGAAAAGCTGCCCCGAACCCAAAGATATCTACGAAATTGGAATGGGCAAAATGAAAGGCAACCAGCCGGCAGCCATCCTGGCTTTTGAAGCCTTTGCCAGGGATGCTGCCGATGCCATCGCCAACGCCATAACCCTGATCGATGGACTGGTCGTGATCGGGGGCGGGCTCTCGGGCGCATGGCCCCTCTTTCTTACAAAATTGGTGGAAGAGATGAACCTTCCCTTTGATACCCTGTCGGGAAAACCGCTCGAACGACTTGAAACCGTCGTTTTTAACCTTGAAGACCCAACCGATTTTGGAAATTTCCTGACCTCAACATCCAAAGTAATTCCCGTCCCTTTCTCAGAAAACATGATCAATTTTGATCCGGAAAAGAAAATCGGGGTCGGAATTTCTCGGCTTGGGACTTCCAAGGCAGTCTCCATCGGCGCGTATGCCTTTGCATTAAATATGCTTTAACAGGAAATCCCCGGAACCCCTTTCATTCTGATTGTTAATCCGATGGGGCATAATTTTTATGCCAATCCTGCCCCAAAAATTGGTGTGGCCACCCGCTCACACAACGGCGCCTGGACAACGGTCTGGGAAAAAACCCCAACCGGAAACGTCGGGCCCATACAGATCGATGTTCAAATTACCAATTCGGATGTTGGCCAACCGGAATTTCAGATTTGTTTCTTCCTCACCGGAAATATGTACAACCTCGATTACGTATTTATTGACAACATTCTGCTTTTCAATCCACTAAACAGAGATGGAGGTCTGGTTTCATTGACCGGCACTCCCAACTATTTTTCCGACCCGGCACCGATAAAAGGCATCATAATGAATTTTGGGACAACAACCATCACCGATGCCGAAATCCAGTTTACGGTCGATGATGGACCGGTAAATACAACCTCCTTTACGGGATTGTCACTTACAACCCAACAATCGTATGCCTTTACCTGCGATCAGCTCTTCGACGGGGCCTTAGGCCCACATGAAGTCATTGCATGGATCCATACAATTAACGGCAGCCCCGATGATGACCATTCGAATGACACCTTGGGCAAAACAATCCAAAAAGTCAGCTACTCCCTGCCAAGAAAACCACTTTTTGAGGAATTTACAAGTTCTACCTGCGGCCCGTGCGCTTCGTTCAATGCAAGTTTTGTCCCCTGGTGCACTGCCCATGAAGATGAGATTGCCCTCATTAAATACCAGATGAGCTGGCCCGCCCCCGGCGACCCGTATTATACGCCGGAAGGGGGTGTGCGAAAAACCTTTTATGGAGTGGGTTTTGTCCCCGACCTGTACGTAAACGGAAGCGCTACGGCCACCGATATGACCGCCGTACAACAGGCCTTTGCCCAGGCAAACCTGTTGACCGGATTATTGAAAATCAAAGGCAGCCATTCATTGAATGGGACCGTAATGTCAATCAACGCTACTGTTTTACCCTTTTGTAACTTCACCAATGCCCGGATTTACATCGTGGTGATGGAAAAAATAACACACAACAACCATGGAAATAATGGCGAAACCAGCTTTCACCATGTAATGATGAAAATGGTGCCCAACGGCGATGGCACTGTAACAGACCTGACAGACCGTGTACCTTTTTCCATTGTTGCCGACATTGACCTCGCCGGGACCCATATCGAAGAATATACCGATTTAATCGTCGGGATTTTTATTCAGGATGGCCCCACCAAAGAGGTGTTTCAATCAGACTATTCCACCGAAAACGGAGTTTTTAACACAGAAGCCCGCCTGTCCGATATCTCGATGGATGGAACACCGCTGTCCGGCTTTGATCCCGATACCTATTCCTACAACATTGTCCTTCAGGGCGGAACCTCTGTCGTGCCCTTAGTTGAAGCAACCCCAATGGACCCAAATGCGCTCGTGGTCGTTGTCCCGTCCATCACCCTCCCCGGAAGCGCCACCATCGACGTTTTTGGCGAAAACCTCTCATCCCACAATGCCTATACCCTGAACTTTTCATTTCCCGTAGGATTGGAAGAAACAAATAAAGAAACCTTGCGGATCTATCCAAATCCGACCAAAGGATTGGTTTACCTGTTTGGCGCAACCCATGCCCGGATTTCTATATATAACAGCATCGGTTTACAGGTAAATTCCATCGACGATTTTACTGCCAATAGGTACGACTTTTCATCCCTTGCAAAAGGGGTTTACCTGGTCAAAATTGAAAAACCGGACAATACCGTCGTTCAGAAAAAAATTGTGGTCTTATAACAACCAGCCGTAATTCTAAATATTTATAAAGGGTCATCCGTCACAGGACGACCCTTTTTTATAACTATTAAAATATCAACACAATATCATGGATATATGAAAAAATTGTTATTTTTGTAACAAGTTGTTTATTCATCAATCAAAACCAAAACCTACCAAACATGAAGAAAATTTTATTTACCTTTCTATTATTTACGGCCTCGGCTTTCGTAATTGCCCAACAAGTTCCGCGATCTATGGTCGCCCTTGAAATTGGCACCGGTACCTGGTGCGGCTATTGTCCAGGGGCAGCCATGGGGGCAGACGACCTGCTTTCAAACGGAAAGTTCGTCGCTGTTATCGAAAACCACAACGGGGATGGATTTGCCAATACTTACTCCAATGCCCGAAACTCATACTACAATATTACAGGGTACCCCACAGCGGTATTTGATGGATTGTTGAAAGTTGTTGGAGGGAGCCATACCCAGAGCATGTACACCCAGTACCTTCCGAAATACAACCAACGGATGGCGATCCTGGCAAACCTTACCCTGTCGATGGATGTTGCCCATGATGGCCTCAATTATACAGCAACCATTACCATCAACAAAGTAAACACGATTACCGCCACCGACCTGAAACTTCATTTCTTTGTGACCCAATCAAATATTTTGTTTAACTGGCAAGGCCAAACCCACCTCGAGCACGTTAACCGTTTAATGGTCCCCAACCAAAATGGGACTGGCATTAGTTTTGACAGTGGCGATACTCAGATTGTAACATTGAACTTCAACATGGCCCCGACCTGGCCTCTCGAAGACTGTGAATTCATTGCTTTGGTCCAATCGCAGGGGGCGAAAGAAGTTTACAACTGCATCAAACAAGGCTCTATTAACCTTACGCCCGATTTTACTGCCAATCTTACCCAGGTTGAGCCCGGCGGAACAGTAACTTTTACCAATGCCACCGTTGGCGGATATATTGGCGTTCCCGATAACACCTATCTGTGGAGTTTCCCCGGTGGTGAACCCAGTACCTCAACCCTCGAAAACCCTGTTGTAACTTATTCGGAATGTGGATTTCATGATGTCAGCCTGACGGTCGAAAGAGGGGGACAAACAGAAACCATTACCAAATCCCAGTTTATCACCGTTGGCCCCCCGGTGGCCATAACCGCTTTGCCCAACGATACCGTTTGCAACAACCAAAGCATCACCCTCGATGCCACTACCGAAAACGTAATTTCATACCTGTGGATGCCAGGCGGCCAAACCACGCCCATCATCACGGTTGACACCAATGGGATTGGCGGTGGGGCACACACCTATACCGTCACGGCAACCGGAAGCGATGGATGTATCATAGAAAAATCAATCACGGTTTACTTCGACAATTGTGGCACAGCATTCACACTGAATGGGACTATTACCTACCCCAATGCCGCAGGCACCCCTCTTTCCGATATTTATCTGGCACTGAAAAACAGTTCGGGGACCATAGTCGGGACAACCTCAACCAATAGCCAGGGGGGATATTCATTTTCCGATGTTTATATTGGCGATTATACCCTGGAAGCTTCAACAACCAAACCCTGGGGAGGCGTTACCGCTGCGGATGTGCTGCTGTTTAAAAAACACATTGCCAACATCGCTTATCTGAGCGGCATTTTCCTGGCTTCAGGTGATGTTAACGGATCGGGCGACCTCACTGCTGCCGATGTCCTGGTCATTAAAAAACGGGTGGCAAACATCACCAATTCTTTCCCGGTTGGCGACTGGTTATTCAACAACACACCCATTACAATCAGCGGAGGCAATGTTACCCAAAACTTTAACGGACTCTGTTTCGGGGATGCCAATGCTTCCTATACGCCAGCTAATAAAAATTCACATTTTTATGGTCAAATGAAATCTTCAGACGGTTCTTTCACTATTGGGACCATCTTCAACGCAACAGCCGGTCAGATTACCGTTCCGGTTTATGCCGAGCAAATCGACAATATGGGCTCTTTCCAGTTCACCATTGAATATGACCCTGCCCTGATGACGTTTAACAGTATTTCCGATTGGTATGCTGGCATTGACGGAGTTACAAGCGGAGAGCCTGTGCCTGGAAAACTCACTTTCGTCTGGGCCGCCGATACGGAAGGGATCACCATGGAGGAAAACCTTTTCTTTAACCTCCATTTTACCTGGAACGGACTTCAATCGACTTCGCCCGTAAATTGGACCGATATCCCAACACAACGTGAAATTGGCGATTGGAATGGCAATATTTTCGTTCCCACCTACAACAACGGGTCCGTAACCGGTGCCCCGGTTGGCATGAATGAAAACAATGCTCAATTTTTAACTGCATTCCCCAACCCTGCCTTCGACAAGATTGAAATCACCAGTGACTTCAACATTCAGCAAATAGAATTGATCTCTTATACCGGAAAAGTCCTGAAAAACCTGAATCCTGTTTCTTCAAAAATTATCCGAATGGATGTTGCTGATTTGCCATCGGGCATCTACTTTATAAAAGCGACAACCAGTCAGGGAAATAGAACCACTAAGATCACCATTGCACATTAAAAATTAACGCACCTTTTAAATCGGATAAGAGAAACGGGAAAATAAAATTCCCGTTTCGTCTTTCCATACCAACGTGCGTACCGTTCGGTACCCGGCGGTTCCTTAATTTACGCATGAACTTTCCGATAATAATCCGGGAAGAAGAGGTAGCCTGCTATCTATAGGCGGTCGTTGGTGATTGTCATAGTGTCACGTCAACAGTCGTATGACGGATAAAATCTTTTCAATTTGATTCGGGCTTTGTTTGTGGTGAACTGCCAGTTGATTTTCTTTGCCGTCCCATTACGAGACATCTCCCAGGCTTCAACCTCATCCCGGACTTTATCAAAAGCCGAGTCAAGCCCTTCCTCTACAAACCGCTTTTTTACCCGGTCAATGGTCCGCATCCCGATTTTCAACACCTTGCAAATATTTAACACTTCCTATCAACCCGGCATGTACAGGGACTTTCACCCTTCAAGTCAAGGAACTATTCCTAACAATCGAGTAGGAGGAAAATGAAAAGGTTTTCCTCCTTTTATCATTTTCCGTCCTCTCACACCACCGTACGTACCGTTCGGTATACGGCGGTTTCTTAATTTGCACAATGAACTTTCTTGTAGTAGTCTGAGAAAAAGATAAAGCCCGCCTGTTTCAGGCGTACATTGGTTATGCTCATACTAAGGATTGGGCTATCGGCAACGCGCCAATAGCCTTTTCTGGTATTCGCAAATTCCCATGCTTTAAGTTTAGGGATACCAAGTTTAATCAGATTGCGGAGTTTGGTTCTGATGCGTTTCCATTGTTTCCAAATCAACGATCTCAATCGCCGTCGGAACCATTCATCTGTCCGTGCAAGGAGGAGTTTCATGTCGGCCAGTCGGAAGTAGTTCAGCCATCCTGTGATGTATTGGCGCAATGCTTCCTTCCTGCGTTCGTTTCCCCAGCCGTTGCTGCGACAGGTCAGTTCCCTGATTTTCGCTTTCATCTTTTCTATACTCTTTCGGTGGATGCGGATTTTGCACCCATCCTTGGTAAAGTAAAATCCATAGCCCAAAAACTTAACGTCTTTGATGTGTGCAACTACCGTTTTGTCTTGATTTACTTTCAGGTACAACACCCCTTCGATGTATTTCGTGATGCTTGTAAGCACCCTTACGGCTGCTCGTTTGCTTCGACAAAATATCATACAATCGTCGGCGTACCTCACGAACCGGTGTCCCCGCTTTTCCAGCTCCTTGTCCAGCTCATTAAGCATTACATTGCTTAACAACGGACTGATATTGCCGCCCTGCGGAACTCCCGTTGGAGTATCCTCGTATCGCCCATCTGCCATAACTCCTGCCCGAAGGTATTTATGTATCAATGATACAACCCTGCCGTCTCTGATGGTTCTTGAAAGAACTTCTATCAGCTTGCTTTGGTTGACATTGTCGAAGAACTTTTCCAAGTCCATATCGACTACATACCGATATCCTTCGTTGGCATTGTTTTGACATTGCATTACTGCCTGATGGGCACTGCGTCTGGGGCGGAACCCGTAACTGGTGGGCGAAAACTGTCGCTCGTAAATCGGTGACAGTTGCTGCGTAATCGCTTGCTGGATTACTCTGTCTACTACTGTGGGAATGCCTAACTGCCGCTTTCTGCCGTTCTCTTTGGGTATTTCTGCCCGTCTGACAGGTTGTGGTTTATAGTTCCCTTGCTGGAGGCTCGTTAGCAATGCTTCCCGATGGGTTTGCAAGTACAAACGCAATGCTTCCGTATCCATCCCATCTATCCCTCCACTCCCGTTATTCCGCTTCACTTGTCTGTATGCGGCGTTTAGGTTCGCAGGGGATAGAATGAACTCAAAAAGCTTTGCGCCTCCTGTCGCTGTGTCGGTGTCTCCTTGTTCGGTCATCCATAGGAATGTCTGCCCTTCTGCGTAGCTTTCGAGTGCCGCTCTATCCTTCTGCAAATAGGTGTCTTTATCCGTTTTCTGCGCTCTGCCATTCATACGGTAACCTTCATTTGATGCTCACCTCTTAAGATTTGACCCTTCCAATATCAGCCCGTGATATCGTACTATGGCCGCTGCTGACTCCTGTTGACTATTGTTATCCGTGCTTCTTACTCCGTTTCCACACGTCCAACAGGTCTCCCGTGGTAAACTTATACCCTTTCCTCCCATGTAACCGCTGCATTTACACTCCAACATCCGGGTAGTTTTTGGACTTCGATTTGTATTGCAATCTCATCCTGTTGGGTATGCCTGATGCAATTCGTGTTCCTCGGTTCGGGGTTTTGCCTCCAGCTTCCTTCAGATTCCGCTTCACAACGGACACCCTTGCTCTTGGCTAATGGTTGGTAACTACCGACCTCCATAAAGGACTTGCACCTTCAAGGTTATAAGTGTGCACGGCACACAACAAAGACAGCCGTCCCGATAATTTGGAACGGCTGTCTTTTAATATTAAAAACCCTGGACTTCTTACAAGCCCTTACCGGTTTACAAGAACCTTTCGGATCACTTTATGATCGCTGTTCATAAACACAACAGAATAAATCCCGCTGGGTACAGGCCTGAGGTCAATGTGTTGTTCACATTTACCACCCGTTACATGAACATCTTTCTTTTCGAAAATTTTAGATCCAAGCTGATTGTAAACTACAATGTCAAAGGTCTCTTCGGAAGGATACAGGATCGTAGCAGTAAACTCTCCATTGTTTGGCACCGGATAAATGGTAAAGGATGCTTCTTCAGGAATTTCCGGAACGCCAACTACATCAACCCATACAAGGTTCGACATTGGCGAAGTACAGCCATCAATCGTTACGGTACAGGAATAATAACCCGTATTGTGGGTTACGGTATAGTTCTGTCCAGTAGCGCCAGGGATAATCGCTCCTTCGTAATACCATTGGTTACCTTCTACATAATTGCTGGTAAGTACATATCCATTCTTTGTAACAATGGGAGCTTCGGGAATTGGTATAACTCCAACCAATGCAAATCCGGTTCCAACATTGCTGCAAGAGGTTCCATCCTGAACAGTAAGAATCGTATATAAGGATGTTTCTACAGGATTAACAAAGAAGGAATAGGGATTTTCTGTGATTCCGCTAATGGTATAATTATTACCCAAACCATCCGTATATTCAATATCCCAGGGTTCGGTACCGGTGAAATCAATATCCAACCATGCGTCTGTGCCCGCACAAATCATCTGTGAACCTGCAATCGTTGCGGTCGGTAACGGGTTGACATCGATCACAGCGGCACCTGTTCCAGTATTCGAACAAAGGTTGTCGTCGGTCACATTGGTCACGGTATAGGTCGTGGTAAGCAACGGCGCAACATCAAACATATAAGGGGTGGCTGCAATGCCTGCAACGGTCACTGGGGTGGTTCCATCGGTATAGGTTACGTCCCATGGGGCGCTGCCTGTCAGTGCAATGCTTAATGTAGCAGATGAGCCAACACAGATTGCCTGCGAACCACTGATTGTTGCCGTCGGCAACGGGTTGACCACAACTACGGCTTCTCCTGTCCCTGCATTGGAACAAAGGTTGCCATCGGTTACATTGGTCACGGTATAGGTGGTGTTCAGTAATGGCGTTACATCAAACACATAAGGGGTGGCTGCAATGCCTGCAACGGTCACTGGGGTCGTTCCATCGGTATAGGTTACGTCCCATGGGGCGCTGCCTGTCAGTGCAATGCTTAATGTAGCAGATGAGCCAACACAGATTGCCTGCGAACCACTGATTGTTGCCGTCGGCAACGGGTTGACCACAA
>Ga0247841_10000991_pt1 | contig 68823 bp, 76 predicted proteins | sample LaCruzMarch2015__2_FD_192410 | JGI IMG/M metagenome (GOLD analysis project Ga0247841, IMG submission 192410) | Freshwater microbial communities from meromictic Lake La Cruz, Castile-La Mancha, Spain - LaCruzMarch2015_18m | ecosystem: Environmental > Aquatic > Freshwater > Lake | place: Spain... | reverse complement strand
TGTTGGTTTGCAAAAGAATATTTTATAGAAACGGAAAACTATTGTCTTGGTGATTAAAAATATTTAATGTGCTAAAATAAAAAGGCATCACCAAAATTTAGCTCATTGTGCAACACGCTCTAACGGATCCGTCCACTGACGGATTTATAAGTTGATGTTTGTTTCCGACACTGCGACGGACATACAACCTACAGTTATTTATATCTTAGTCTGTTTATTTAAGCTTTTTTCATAATTTCTAATGCCGACAGTGTTGAAAATACGGGGATACAGATTTCATTTTTACTCAGATGAATTATTAGAACCACCTCATATACATGTTGAACGAGGTGAAGGAGAATGTAAATTCTGGTTAGAGCCCGTAATTAAATTAGCCAGAAATAAAGGATTAAAACCGACAGAACTTAAAATAATTGAAAAACTTATTTTTAAAAACATAGAATATTTAATCAAAAGATATTATGAATTCCACGATAGAGAATAAGCAAAATATTGAGCAAGAAGCCGCAGCAATCAGGGCCTGGGCTGATGGAAGAACAATTTATGTTGAATTAACAGACGGAAGAACAATTGGTTTTCCGGCAGACAGGTTTAAGATACTAAAAACGGCCTCAGCCAAAGAGCTCAAAAAGGTAAAAATTCGTTTAAATGGTTTTGCATTAAGGTGGGAAAATCTTGATGAAGATATTACCGTACTTGGAATATTATCAGGAAATTTTCAATTACCACCTACCAAAAGGGAATCGAGGAAAAGTTACAGAGTTCGTAAAGTTGTAGAGGGGAATCCGACGTCTGTCAGTTGACGGGTGGAGGATGATTAGGGAGAGATGGAATTGAAATCCAATAGAAACAGCAAAGCCATGGAATGGATGATAAAAAGGCAAAGGCGAAGGTAGAGGAAGAGGAATCTAAGGACAGAATGAGTGAATGGATGAATGAAGAACTTTTAAATAGAAACAAAAATATTAACCGGGGTTATAGAAAACTGGAAGTTTGGAAAGAAGCCATAGAACTGTTTATTATAGTCAGAAAAAAAGTTAAAGAAATGACAGGACTGTCATTCAAAGTAAGGGCTCAGATTGAAGATTCCATTTTAAGTGTATCATCAAATATTCACCCAGTCAAATAGTTTTAGATTTTGGAAGATTTTTACTTTACTTATGTTTTAAAAAGTTTATCAGATGATAAATTTTACACGGGCTATACGAAAAATCTAAAACTAAGATTTGAGCAACACATGAAAGGATTGGTTGAGTCAACAAAGAATAGAAGACCATTGATTTTAATTTATTATGAGGCATGTTTAAAGCAAGCAGATGCAGTACATAGAGAAAAATATCTTAAATCATATTATGGGAAATTGTTCTTGCATAATAGACTCAAATCTTATTTGACGGGGTAAAGCAGAAGGATACAGCAGACGTTCAATAAAAGAAAATATTCAGTTTAATACAATAGCGTTAGCCTCACTAAGCGAGAATTATTCTCAGATATTTGCACTTAACGGAAGCGGTGATGTTGAGAGAGAATGGTTTGATGAATATGACAAAAATCACTACTCACTGGAAAACAAACTTATCAATTTGAATAAAGCGCTTATAGAAAAATTTGAGAAGAATGAGAAGTGGGATAATAATTATGTATTGCATTAAGAATCATTCATCCATTCATTCATCCATTCATTGACTTCCGACTTCCGCCTGCCTGCCCCGATTGGCCGGTGGTCCCGCTTGCGGGGTCTTCTGACATCCGACCTCAGCAGATAAAAGGAAAAGGCAGAGGTTAAAAGAGGTTATAGAGTTTGAGTAATCGTTTTGAGGATCTAAGGGTTTGGATAAAAGCAGAGAAGTAATAAAAACGTAAAAAAAGACAATTAAATGCGTTTAAGTAAAGAACAAACAAATATTATTAAAAAAGCGGTAAAAGAGAATTTCGGGGAAAATGCCGTTGTATATCTATTTGGTTCCCGGACAGATGACAAAAAAAGGGGGGGAGATATAGATCTTTATATTGAGACAGATAAGAAAAAAGACCTGTTAGAAAAAAAAATAAAAATGCTTGTTCAACTTCACAAAAACTTAGGCGAACAAAAAATAGACATAATTTTAAATAATTTCAAGGGGGGAAAGTATATCTATGAAGTGGCAAGAAGAGAAGGTGTTCTGCTTTGAAAAAGAATGAGGTTAGGTTAAGATCAACGCTAAGAGAATGCGACAAACATTTAAAAAGAGCAAAATATGCCGGCAATCAAATAGCCCCCTTATTGCCTCTGGAAGCACAAAAAATCCCCAAATTAACCGAGGATGAGATTGCCTATATTGATCAAATGATATACAGATACATCAAATTACAGGATGCTATGGGGAGGAAATTACTTAAAGCAATTTTACTTTATCTTGATGAGGATGTTGAAAACAAAGCTGCGATTGATATGTTTAACAGATCTGAGCAACTGGGGATAATCCAGAATTACGACAGTTGGAAAGAAATGAGAGAGTTAAGGAATGAATTAACTCATGAATATGAAGAAGAGGACAACGATACAGCCGAAAAACTAAACTTGCTGATTGATAAATTATCTGAAGCAGAGAAATATCTAAACGATATCCGGACATTTCTCAAAAACAGAAAACTCATATTTTAGAAAAAAGGGAGAGGTTAAGGTAGAGGCTGAGGTAAGTGATAATTTAAGAATTAATGCAAAACGATAATTTATTTAACCGTTTTTTGGAAGTGATTGATTCACTGGAAAGAGAAGAAGTGGAGTATATCCTTATCGGAGGATTTGCTGTAGTATTATACGGTATGCCCAGATTCACTCAGGATCTGGATCTTTTCATAAAGGCAAAAGAGGAAAACATTGCAAAACTTCACAAAGCACTATATTCAGTTTTTAATGATAAAAGTGTGTATGAAATTACTAATACCGAATTAGAAAATTATGCGGTAATCAGATATGGATCAGAAGACGGTTTTTATATTGATGTGATATCAAAAATAGGAGATGCGTTTTCTTTTGAAGATTTGAAATATAACGAAATGGAGATTGAGAATCACCGGATCAAAATTGCCACAGTCGATACGCTTTACAAACTTAAAGAAAAGACATACAGGGCGATAGACCAAAACGATTTAGCATTCTTAAAAATGCTCAGGGACAAAGGGAATGATCAGAAAATTTAAGACATTTGAAGAAGCTTCGAGAGGGTTGTGGAACTATTCACCTGATGATGCATACTACAAAAGGATTTCGGAGATTTTTTACCTTGGCTCCAGACTGACCAAATTGCAAATTGTGAAAGGGATAGGGAAATATAAGACGTTCGAAGAAGCGGATAAAAGGAAAAGGTGAAGGAAGAGGGAGAGAGATAATCCGCCTCAGGCGGAGGTTAAAAGGTCAAAAGATAAAAAGGTAAAAAGAGGTTATAGGGTTTGAGTAATCGTTTTGAAAATTTAAGGGTTTGGATAAAAGTATAGAATTAATAAAAGAAGTGACTGAGATATCTTACATGTTAAACTCGCTTATAAGAAAGAGGAAATCTTTTAATCCATCAACCTCTTAGTCTCTTAATCTTTTAATCTTTTAGCCTTTACCTCCAGTGATCTTAAGATGTATAAGTTTATAGTAAATGAAAAGAAGAAAAAACTGCAGTAGCGGATAACCTTAATCTATGATCACAAATCTCTTAAAAGATAAAATAAGTCAAAATACGAATATAGCATTTGCTATCCTTTTCGGGTCGCATGCAACAGGGAAAGTAAGATTTGGCAGTGATCTTGATATAGCGGTTTATTTCAAACTAGAACCGGAATTATTAGAGATCGGAGACCTGGTAAATCAATTACAAGAAGTAACAGACCATAAGATAGATTTAGTTAAACTCAACGGATTATATTCATCACAGCCCGAATTGACTTACAACATAATAAAAGACGGAATTGCAGTTTACTCTGAAGACAGTTTATTATTAGCGGACTACAAAAGAAGAGTCTTTTTAGAATACTTAAATTTCAAACCGGTTTCAGATCTATTCCGCAACAAATATCTCGAAAGATTATCTGCCAATAAATCGGGGAGAAGTAATTTATGTTAATTGAAAAGATTAAAAGATTAGAAGAAAATCTAAGAACGCTTGAATTAATAAAAGCCGGATACTCATTAGATCAATTTGAAAGTGATAAAATAGATGAATGGGGTTTGAGATATGGGTTTCTCGAGTCAATACAGATAATAATAGATATAAGTTGCGGTATAGCTGCAGAAAAAAATATTGGTACTCCCCGAAACTATGTGGAGTGTATTGCGCTTTTGATAAGCGGGGGATATTTAGAAAAAGCGACTGGTGAAAAAATAAAAAAAATGATAGGGTTAAGAAACCTGTTAGTCCACGAATATGGAATAATTGAGATAAAGAAATTATACAACTACTTAGATAATTTAGAAGACATAAGAAATTTTATAAATCAAATAGCCTGTGAAATCACAGATTAGCACAGAGGTTAAGGCAGAGGAAAACAAGGTGACAAAGTAAAAACAGAGGAAGGGAAATAATCTGTGAGTACGACACGCCGGCTGTTGCAATGAAGACCATTTGAATTTTCTTTGCGGTCGCCGTTTATCCCGATCTATCGGGACGGGTGTCTCCACGAAGTGGACTTTGCGTCCTTTGCGAGAAACGGCTTAATTTGCCTAAAAACAGAATTTGAAAACATACTACTCACGAACATTATATAAAATTTTCGTTCTGCAACACCCTGCACGCCGGGGCAAGACGGCGGAAGAAAGGCGATAATTATTTGATGAATATATATCCATCTTATTCGGGAAAGCCGGAGGACGCAGCTACGATAATAGAGCATACCCTGAGATTTGCAGATGTTGAAGAGATTAAATCCGTACTAAAAGAATACGGATTCGAAAAATGTCTGGAAATATGGCAAAAGAGGCTGATTCCCGACAAGAGGTTAAAAAAACTTAATTATTTCCTTGCAAAGTTTATTTTTGAAGTTGCCGAGTCAGATGAGCAAACAAAAGAATATCTGTTGCGGAATCGGATGACCCGGGGAGAAAGAATAAATGCAATTCTTAACAAATAGCGCACAAAAAGTATTTTCGGAACTTTCCGGGCATGAACTATTAAAAGAATTCACATTCGTAGGGGGGAGTGCCGTTGCATATCATCTCAGGCACAGATTATCAGAAGATCTTGATTTCTTCACATGGAAGGATAAACTTCCCGAAGAGATTAATCAACTTATCAGACTATTATCAAAGAGGAGCAATATCCAAATAGCCAGTCAGAGCAGCGTATATTCAGATATTTTCATTGATAATGTAAAAGTAACTTTTTTCGCAAACGACTGGTCGCCTCTCCGGACAGAAAGAACACTTACAGAGCAAAATATATTCACAGCAGACCTGAAGTTGCTGACGGCGATGAAAGTAAACGCACTTTCCCTGAGGGCAAAATACCGTGATTATTATGATTTATACGTAATAAACAAAACGGAATTTGACATCAACCGGATTTTTGAATACGCAGTAGAATACATCCCCGGAATTACAAAAAAGATATTTGCCATGCAACTTACGTACACTGAAGATATTGATGACGAAAAGATAGAGCATCTGATGCCGAAGTATAAAATCACACTCGAAGAGATCCAGAAGCACTTTATGGCAGAATTGAAAACAATTGTTAATGGTTAATGAGAAAAGGTAAAGGTAGAGGTAGAGGTAAAGAAGGAAGAGGATGTATCATAGTTTTACGGAAATGTCGGTTTGGAAAAATGCAATGAAAGTTGCTGAGAAGATTCATCACATGACTGACCAATTGCCCAAAAAAGAAGATTACGGATTTACATCTCAAATAAGACGATCAGCATTGAGCATTTCTGCTAACCCTATGTAAGGACATGAAATTCTATTATGTATATGTATTACAAAGTAAAGCGGACGGGAAATTTTATACCGGATATACCTCTGATCTGAGAAGGAGATTAGAGGAACACAATTCGGGATTAACGAAATCAACTAAGTACAGATTACCTTTAGAATTAGTATATTTTGAAGGAAGTAATAGCTCAAAAGATGCTTTGAAAAGAGAAAAGTATCTAAAAACCCTAAAAAACTCTTAACTTTTCCTTTACCTTTACCTTTACCTTTGCCTTTACCTTTGCCTCTACCTCAGGAAGTTTAAGGATGAGGTTAAGAGAATCTGAAGACAGAAGTCGGAATCCGCCGCGGCGGAGGACAGGCAGAAAGAAAGAATTTAAGAAGAGCTAAGAGAAAATGAACCCATTCAGTTACGGAACAGTTGTAAAAGAACCTTACTTTTTTGACAGAAAAGAAGAAAGAGAGCGGATTGTAAGTACTTTAGCCGGTGGAAATAATTTAGTATTATACGCACCAAGAAGGTACGGGAAAACCTCTCTGGTAATGAAAGTAATTGAAGATTTGAATGCTTTAGGATATACGTCTGTTTATTTTGATTTCATGACCGTATATTCACGTGAATCATTTATTGAAGTTTATTCAAAAGCGCTTTTTTCCAAACAGGGCAATGCAGGAAAAGCAATTGAATCAATAGCAAAGTTAGTTAAAGGAATCAGACCAAAATTAACATTTGATCAAAATGGAGTGCCGGAATTCTCGATAGAGTTTACAGAGAATAAGATTTCAGATAAAACTATTGATGATATAGTTGACCTGCCGGAGAAACTTTCTTCGGGACAAAAAAAGTACATAATAGTAATGGATGAATTTCAAGATATAGATAAACTGAACGGTGAGAATTTTGAAAAACTACTTCGCAGTAAGATTCAGCATCATACAAATGTAAATTATTTATTTCTTGGCAGCCGCACTCATATACTTCAAGACATGTTTAACAATAAGAGCCGGGCTTTTTATAATTCAACATTTGCATTGAATCTGAATCCACTTCCGGAAGATGAAACAATTAACTTTTTAATTGAAAGATATTCGCTAAGTGGAATTAAAATAGAAAAAGGGACAGCATCATATTTAATTGAGCAAGCGGGAAACATACCATATTATATTCAATTTCTTGCAGCGGAAATCTGGCAAAATACGATTAACCGGAATAAGGTAATAGACAAAGAAATTGTCAGAAACTGTGCGAACAAAATTATTGACTTAAAGAGTGATTACTATTTCGAATTATTCGACAGGCAGACGGCATATCAAAAAAAATTATTAAAAGCGATAGCAAGCAGCAATCAGAACATATATTCCACAGATTATGCAGTTAAATTCCGATTATCGGCAGTTTCAACCACCCAAAAGGCAATAAGCGGGTTAATTAGCGATGGGATTCTTGAAAAGACAGAGCGGGAATTTTCTTTTGGTGACCCGTTTTTCAGGCAATACATATTACATTACGCCTGAGGGCGTTACGCTTTTGAGGGTAAGAACAAAGGTTGAGGCAGAGGAAAAGGTAGAGGTAAAGGAAAAGGTAAAGGTAAAGAAGGAAATAATCTGTGAGAATCGGGTGTTAGAAAATCTGAGAGAATCTGTGGTAAAATGTGTTTTTGTAGATTTGTTAAATTTAAATTAAATTAGTCGTGATGTATAAATTTATAGTAAATGAAAAAGAAGAAAAAACTGCAGTAGTGATAAGTATTGCGGATTTCCAAAGACTTCAAAAGGAATTAAAAACAAACAGAGAAAGGATAGAAATTCTGGAAGACAAGCTGGATATAAAGCTTGCAAAGAAAGCATTGCAATCCAAAACCCAAAGAATTCCTTTCGATTTGAAGAATTATGTATAAAATAGAGATTCTTTCAACTGCAGATAAAAATTTAAGAAGAATTAATTCAAAAGACAGAGAAAAAATAGCCCAAGGAATAAATAAACTATCAAATAATCCACGTCCGCAAGGGAGCAAGAAACTTAAAGGAAGTGACTTTTACAGATTGAGAATTGGGGATTACAGAGTGATATACTTAATAAAAGAAAAGCAGCTTATTGTAATAATTGTTAGAATTGGTCACCGGCGTGAAATATACAGACAATGAACTTTCCCCCCAAAAAGGTCTGAAAGGAATCTCTGCCTCTACCTTTACCTTTACCTCAGGAAAGTAAAAGTTAAGGAGATTGGAAGGGAAATAATCTGTGAGAATCGGGTGTTAGAAAATCTGAGAGAATCTGCCTGCCTGTCCCGCCTGGGCGGTGATCCCGACTGGTCGTGGATGGTAAAGTGTATTTTTTAATGAGATTCTATGACAATAGAGAAATAACTTAACCACAGTACGACGCGTCGCAATCACCAATTATTCACAGATTAGCACAGAGAAAAAGTGGATTTTTGTGGATGTGTTGGTTTATTAAAATGAAGATAATAACGAATATTAGAAAAGGAGCAGCAACATGAAATATAAAATTATTATTTACTATGATAATGAATATGAAGGATATTATGTAGATGTTCCTCAATTGCAAGGCTGCATGAGTCAGGGTAAAACTATTGAAGAGGCAATTAATAACGTCAAAGATGCTGTAAAGGGTTGGATCTTTACCGAAGAAAAACATGGAAGAACTGTAGACCGTGGGATAGAAGAAGAAATATTTTTAGGAGAGGTAACAGTTTAATGGGAATACTTTCCAATATTTCCGGCAAAGAAGCAGTAAAAATATTTGAGAAATTCGGTTACATAGTAGACCATCAAACCGGCAGCCATTTAATATTATATAATGAAAACAGAACAACACTGTCTATCCCCAATCATAAAGAGCTTTCACCCGGTTTACTTCGCGCTTTGATAAGAAAAAGCGGTTTAACAGTTGAGGAATTCTCAAGTAAGAAGTAATTGTCCGGTCAATGGGGAGGGGGGTTGTTTGTTCCCGACCAGTCGGGATAGGCATAATAGCGAAGATATTGCGACCATTTACGATGCGGGCATAAATCGGGCCTAAACGACCTGAGATTTTCCCATTAGGATTTTGATAAATAATAGCCATAAGGCAAACTCCATAAAAAAGAGAAAAAGTTTGACTAAAAAAGAGGTAAAATTGATTACGCCCTCCGCAGAAATAGGGGCAAAGCCGTGCAGAAGCCGAAAGTGATTAGTCAAACCTCAGAAAACTTAGTCAAACTTCAGAAAAAAGTGTTGAAAAACGGGCAAAAGTTTGACTAAAATAAAAAGGTGAAGTCAGAGGAAAAGGTAGAGGCAGAGGGAGAGGAGAGAAGACTGAAGTCAGAAGTCAGAGGACGGAAGGCAGAATCCGCCGCGGCGGAAGAAGACTGAAGGCAGAGGATGGAATGAGTGAATGGATGAATGAAGAACTTTTAAATAGAAACAAAAATATTAACCGGGGTTATAGAAAACTGGAAGTTTGGAAAGAAGCCATAGAACTGTTTATTATAGTCAGAAAAAAGGTTAAAGAACTGACTGGACTGTCATTCAAAGTAAGGGCTCAGATTGAAGATTCCATTTTAAGTGTATCATCAAATATTGCAGAAGGATACAGCAGACGTTCAATAAAAGAAAATATTCAGTTTAATACAATAGCGTTAGCCTCGCTAAGCGAGAATTATTCTCAGATATTTGCACTTAACGGTAGCGGAGATGTTGCGAAAGAATGGTTTGATGAATATGATAAAAATCACTACTCTCTGGAAAACAAACTTATCAATTTGAATAAAGCGCTTATAGAAAAATTTGAAAAGAATGAGAAGTGGGATAATAATTATGTATTGCATTAAAAATCATCCATTCATGCAATCATTCATTCATCCATCCATTCACTCATTCAGTCATTCACTCATTCATCCATGCAACCATTCATCCATTCACTCATTCTGGCCTCTATTGGTGGTGTTGAAAAACCCAACAGTTTCCGGATAAAAAGAGCAGTTTGTAGAAAAAATTTACATGGAGAAGTTGGGAGAATTGAAGAAGCCAGTACAGTGAAAAATCTTAAACTAAAGCTAAATTTTATATATTTGCATGTTGACAAGAGAACAAATAATTAAAATCTTAAGAGAGTACAAACAGAATTCGAAATACCGGGACCGGATTAAAGAAATAGGACTATTCGGCTCATACGCCGGGAGTTCCGAAAAAAAGAGGAATGATGTCGATATATTTGTGAGACTTGATCAACCCAGGATGTTTGACATGATTGGAATCAAGTTTGACCTGGAAAAAATACTTAAAAAGAAGGTTGACATAATTGCCCTGCGAAGCAAAATGAATAAATTCCTAAGGGAAGAAATCAAAAACAATGGAATCAGGATTCAATAAACTTCTTGTTAAAGAAATTATCGGGCAGCTTATTCATTCTGCAGAAACCATTCAGAAGAGAAGCCGCAGTATAAAAAGTCCGGATGATTATTTAAGAAATGACAGAAATCTTGAAAAACTTGATGCAGCCTGCATGCAGCTGATAGCCATTGGTGAAAGCATTAAAAACCTTGATAAAGTGACGTCGGGGAAATTGCTGAAGAAGTATCCTGAATTTGAATGGAAAAAAGCTATGGCAATGAGAGATATACTGTCTCATCATTATTTTGACATCAACAGCGAGATAGTATGCCAGGTATGCAAAGAAGAAATCCCTGTCTTAAAGAAAATTCTTGCTCGTATACTAGAAGAAAACTTCTGACCAGTTGCCCAGAAAAGAAGATTATGGTTTTACATCTCAAATAAGACGATCAGCCTTAAGCATTTCTGCTAACGTGGCAAAGGAAGAGGCAAAGGAAAAGGATAAAGAAGATGTATCATAGTTTTACAGAAATGTCGGTTTGGAAAAATGCCATGAAAGTTGCTGAAACGATTCATCAAATGACTGACCAGTTGCCCAGAAAAGAAGATTATGGATTTACATCTCAAATAAGACGATCAGCCTTAAGTATTTCAGCTAACGTGGCAGAGGCATTTGGTAGGGAGCATACAGCAGATAAAATTAATTTCTATTATTATTCAAGGGGATCAGTGACAGAAACCCAAAGTCATCTTGAATATGGTCTAAGAGTTAAATATATTACCGAAAATGGCTTCGAATTAGTAAACACTGAACTGATCAAAATCTATAACGAATTAAATAAAATAATCAAAACCTTAAAAAACTCTTAACTTTTATTTTTCTTTACCTATACCTCTACCTATTCCTCTAACGGTGTTGAAAAACCCAACAGTTTCCGGATAAAAAGAGCAGTTTGTAGAAAAAATCACAGAGGAAGGGGCGAACGGGGAGCAGATACGGCTCGGATGCTTACCGGAAGCCAGCACTTTTATAGACAAAATATTTCAAACCCCTAAAAAACTCTTAACTTTACCTTTACCTCTACCTCTACCTCTACCTCAAGAGAGTGTTGAGAAATTCAACAGGGCAACGGTGGAACGGATGAAGAGTTGAACAGAGGAAAAGTGGAATTGAGGAAGAGTTATGAGCTATAAAGATTTGGATCTCTGGAAGGTTAGTATGGATTTGGTGGTTTATGTTTATCAAATGACCGCAAAATTCCCCAAAACAGAGTTATACGGTTTAACCTCACAAATCCAAAGAGCAATTGTCTCTATTCCATCTAATATAGCTGAAGGAAGCAGCAGGAAAGGGACTAAAGAATTTATACAGTTTCTCTGGATTGCAAACGCATCATTATCTGAATTTGAAACACAGCTTGAAATTGCGTTCAGATTGGGATATGTTATTGATACGGAAAAGTATATAGAAAAAGTGAAGCATATAAGAAAAATGTTACATGGATTAATTAGATCTCTTGAAGGAAAGCAAAAATGTTAATTCATATTTCCCGTTCCACTTTTCCACTTTTCCTCTTTTCAGCCATTGAACAGATTTAGCTGACTATTTTAACAAAAATAATAATAAAGATGATTAAGAACATTAAGAACTTATGAAGATATTAGTAACCGGCGGGGCAGGGTTTATAGGAAGCAATCTTGTGGATTATTTTCTTGGGCAAGGCCATAAGGTGGTTTGCTTAGATGACCTCTCCACAGGTTTTGAAAAGAATATTAAACACAATTTCAGGAATCCTGATTTCATATTTATTAAGGGGGACATTCGGGATATTGAAGTATGTAAAAAAGCTGTTAATGGTTGTGATTATGTGTCGCATCAAGCAGCTCTTGGGTCAGTTCCGCGATCGATAGCCGACCCAATCAATACTAATTCGGTAAACATAGACGGGTTCTTAAATATTTTAGTAGCGGCGAGAGATGCTAAGGTAAAAAGATTTGTTTATGCGGCAAGTTCAAGCACATACGGAGACTCGAAAAAGCTTCCAAAAGTGGAAGAAGAAATAGGGAAACCTTTATCGCCTTATGCAATAACAAAATATGTTAATGAGTTATATGCTGATATCTTCTCAAAAACATACGGAATGCAATGTATAGGCTTGAGATACTTTAATGTATTTGGCAAAAGGCAGGACCCGAATGGTGCTTATGCAGCGGTCATTCCGTTATGGGCTAAACAATTAATAAATCATCAACGACCCATCATAAACGGCGACGGGACTTATAGTCGTGATTTTACATATATTGATAATGTAATTCAAGCTAATGAGAAAGCACTTTTTACATCTGAAGATCAAATTATCAATGGTCAAAAAGAGTACTACAATCTTGAGTTTGAAGAACATAAATATTTTACTCAAAAATCAATTAACAAATCAACCATTCAACGGACCGATAGAAATTTCCACGAAGTTTTTAACATAGCTTTTGGCGCTAATACAACACTGTTGAAATTATTTGAATCATTAAAGGAATACTTATCTAAGTATGATAATCATATATCCCAAATAGAACCGATAATTGGTCCATATAGGGTGGGGGATATCCCTCATTCACAAGCTAGTATACTTAAAGCAAAAACAATCATTAATTATGAACCGAAATTTGATGCGTCACAGGGTTTTAAGTTTGCCGCCGAATGGTATTTTAAAAATTAAAAAAACATAGTTAGTATTGCTATTTAACTCTTTCATTTTCCTTATTTTTTTGGCAATTGTAGTGCCAATATATTATGGCACGAATTCTAAATACAGGAAATTTGTGTTACTAATTGCTAATTACCTCTTCTACATTTATTGGGATTATAGATTTAGTTTTTTGCTAATACTTATAACGTGTGTTGATTTTTTTGTCGGTAAGGCAATATATTCAACTTCAAGTATTGTTCAAAAGAGAAGGTACTTATTAATAAGCCTTTTTTCACTTTTAGGCGTACTTTTCTTCTTTAAGTATTTTAATTTTTTTGTTGATTCCAGTATCGGAATGGCAAAATTATTTGGGGTAGAGTATGATTTCTTACACCTAAATTTGCTTTTACCGCTTGGATTATCTTTTTATATCTTCAGATCCCTTACTTATACAATTGATATTTATTTAGAAAAAGCAGAACCAACCGGCTCAATAATTAATTATGCAGTATATTTATCGTTTTTCCCTCAACTTCTTTCAGGACCTATCGAAAGAGCTTCGAAATTACTTCCACAAATTGAAAGTTCTCAATCTCCAAATAAGACTCAGATTCAACAGGGATTTGCTCTCTTAACTTTAGGGATGTTAAAAAAGGTTTTAATAGGCGATGCCTCAGGGCGAATGGTCGATCAGATATTTGCTCAACCTCAATATTATACTTCTTCAGAGATGCTGATGGGTTTAGTTTTGTTTTCTATCCAGATTTATGCTGATTTTTCTGGTTACTCAGATATATCAAAAGGTATAAGCAAATTTATGGGTTTTGAAACTATGAATAATTTCAATCAACCCTATTTATCGAGGAATATAACAGAATTCTGGAGACGATGGCACATTAGTTTGTCAACATGGTTTAATGACTATCTTTTTACACCGTTAAATATGAACTTAAGAAGATTGAACAAAATTGGTGCTATAATCTCGATATTTACAACTTTTCTTTTGTGCGGGCTCTGGCATGGTGCAAGCTGGACATTTATTTTTTGGGGAGGACTGCACGGATTATTATTATCAATACACTGGATGTTGTTTGGAAAAAAAGGATACCAGCTTATTATAAATATGATGATTTTATCGGATTTTGCTATTTTATTGGTAAGATAATTTTTCTAAATATTTTTATTCTATTCACATGGTTATTCTTCAGGGCAGCTACATTTACGGAAGCTTTTTATTTTATTGATAGATTTATTAACTGGACATCAGGCCGCTTTGATTTAAGAGTAATTTCCATAACTATTGCTTTTATTTCTGTAACGATATTGATTGATGTTCTTGAGTATTATTTTAAGGAACATGAATTTCTTATCCGCTTAAAAGGAGAATACCGGTATGGCCTTGCTTTTGGTTGCTGGATAATCATTCTGCTGTATATGTTTCAGGCGATTCCGATGCCTTTTATTTATTCTCAATTTTAGCTCTGATGAGTTATCTGTTTAGCTTCATTAAGTTCACAATTGCTTTAATATTCACAATAATATTCTTTGAATATTACTTTCGTTTTTCGGAAGTCTTTCTCCCCCCGTTTGTTCAAAATGATTTTAATCTTGGAAGAGTTCTAAAGCCAAACGCCAATATAAACATAGTAAGGGAAAGCTTCTTCATCGGCCGGGTTAATAAATACGGATATTTAGGCACACCTTATATATCAAAAAAAGACTCTTGCAAGAAAAGAATAGCGTTAATAGGAGATAGTTTCATAGAGGGATTCCAGGTTAAAGAGGAATATCACTTGAGAACTGTTTTGGAGTCTTCCTTAAACAGAGAAACAAATTCTGAAAATTATGAAGTATTAAACTTCGGAATAAGCGGGCTGGATTTTCGAAAAATGTTTATTCTGTATCAAAGTTTTGCAAAGAAATATAATCCCGATATGGTCCTATTTTTTGTTAATGATTCAGACTTTTTGAGTGATGACAAAAATCTCGGACCAAGATTGACTTTAGAGAAGAACAATAAACTAAAAACAGACTATTCTTTCAGGAACAGCAAGGAATTTCAAAGTAAAAGTAAAATCAACATTTTCAGGGGTTTGTCTGTATATTCATTATTCAAAGCCGACTATGCTGCTTATGCTTCGGGAAAGACTTCACGAATTATTTTTAATAAGCTGACAGGATTTGATAATAATATTCGCCCAAATTTGACAGCGACCGTAGTGCAATCTACGCCGGATTCTCTATATCATCTAAATGCATTAGTTCTTAATCAGTTATCGGGACTTAAAAAAGAAGGAGTGGATGTTCTTATTATTCCGATCAGAGATCTTTCAGAAGACTATAATTTACTTATTAAAAAAAGCGGATTGCAAAGGATAGATCTCAATAAGATCTATTCTGAAATGCAAACAAAAGGTATTAATCCTTTTTACTGGGAAGCTACTAATATGGAGGGCCACTGGAATAACAAAGCGCACGAGTATATAGGAAAGTATTTGGCTGGAAATATCATTTCGTTTTAACAATTTGCTATCTTAGAACACACAAAAAATAAGAAAATGAAACATTCAAATTCCATACCCAAGCTCACATGCAAATAGAAAACGAATTTAAATCTTAATACTTCTTTTGTTGAAGGATTGGAGAAAACAGTAGAATTTTTTAAGGAATAATGTCCTCAATAAAACAAAAAACTGTATCAGGACTTTTCTGGACATCTTTTGAGAATATTGCTAATCAACTATCTCAATTTGTAGTTGGGATTATCCTCGCCAGAATTCTATCTCCAACAGATTATGGTCTGGTAGGTATGATTATGGTTTTTGTTGTAATATCACAAGCTTTTGTTGATAGCGGATTGGGCCAAGCGCTTATTCAAAAGAAAGATGCAACAGACAATGATTATTCTACCGTTTTTCTTTTTAATATTACTACAAGCACGCTGTTTTATCTTGGAATATTTGCTTCCGCCAGTTATATTTCCGCTTTTTATGAACAGGAAATAATTGCCGACCTTCTTCGTGTAATTGCATTAGTTTTAATAATAGATTCGATTGCATTAATACAAAGAACAAAATTAACAAAAGACCTTAATTTTAAATCGCTGACGAAAATTTCGGTAACCGCTTCTGTTATTTCTGGTATAGCTGGTATTGGTATGGCAATGATAGGTTTTGGTGTTTGGACTCTAATATTTAAAACGCTGTTCCAACATTTCTTAATGGCATTTTTATTTTATGTTAATACTAAATGGTTCCCGAAATTAGTTTTTGACAAACAATCTTTTAAATCCCTTTTTAGTTTCAGCTATAAATTATTATTATCAGGGCTTATTAACAGTTTTTATGAGAATATATATGTTTTTATTATCGGGAAAATATTTTCACCCGCGGATCTCGGATTTTTTTCGCGGGCAAACCAATTTAAAGATTTAGCTTCAAAGAATTTAACTTCAACATTGCAAAAAGTAACTTTCCCGGTTTTATCAAAATTGCAGGATGATTCCGATTACTTATATCTTGTTTACAGAAAAATAATACGCGTGTCTTTGTTCGTTACTTCATTTACAATGGCGGTTTTATTTGTTACTGCTGAGCCATTAATTATAATATTAATTGGAAAAAAGTGGAGTCAATCTGTGGGACTTTTACAACTTCTATGCTTTGTAGGGTTACTTTATCCCATTCATGCAATTAATTTAAATTTACTTGTTGTTAAAAGACGTTCAGATCTATTCCTTCGGCTTGAAATAATAAAAAAGGTTGTTGGATTTCCTGTGATTATTGGAATGAGTTTTCTCGGTATTAAATATATGATTATTGGATCAATATGCACATCCTTTATTGCTTTTGGGATCAATACTTACTATACGGGACAGTTGATTAGTTATTCAAGCGTTAAACAGTTTTGGGATATTTTCCCTTCAGTAATCCTAGCATCAACATCGGCATTTTTAACTTTCCTGATAACTATTACCTTACCAGACAATCTCTGGTTGGAGCTGGTTATTCAACTGATACTAATGACGTCTTTCTATATACTTGGTTCTGTTATTTTTAGATTTAGAGAATATTACGAAATCAAAGCAATTTTGTTGGGATATTTAAAAGCAAAAACCGTAATATCTTAATACGAAAATGGATAACAAATCTGTTTATTTGAAATTTCTAAAGAGCGCCTTTACAGATGATGGAAAATTCATCAAAAATATTGATGTGATTTCTTGGTTAAAAGAAAAAAATGACAAAGTTTCTATTAACATATCGAAAATAAACTTTTCAAATTTAGACAATTGGGATTTTATTAATGGTTCTATCAAACATAAGTCCGGAAAGTTCTTTTCAATTGATGGAATCAAAGTTAGAACTAATTGGTTTGGGAAAACTACATGGGATCAACCCATTATCAACCAGCCAGAAATAGGATATCTTGGGATCATAACGAAGGAATTTAGTGGTGTTTTAAATTTTTTGATGCAAGCAAAGATTGAACCAGGAAATGTAAATTTTGTACAACTTTCTCCCACTTTACAAGCTACTCGCAGCAATTACTCTCAGGTTCATCAAGGGAAAAGACCTCTTTACCTTGAATACTTTCAGAATGCCAAACCTGATCAAATTTTACTCGATCAATTGCAGTCAGAACAGGGTTCAAGATTTTTGAGGAAACGGAACCGTAATATAATTATCAAAGTTGAAGAAGATGTTCCTGTCTATGACAATTTTATCTGGCTTACGTTAGGCCAGCTCAAAAAACTTATGAGCCTCAACAACATAGTCAATATGGATACCAGAACGGTTATCTCAGGAATACCTTTTGGAAGTTTTGAACACAGTATCATAGATTATTTTAATTCACTTGGTTTTGAAAAGAACGATAATGACGAGCAGAAAGCTTTTCTCAAATCAGCTCTCTTAAAGTCCGGCAGCTTGCACACCATTGACAAGGTTATTACCTTTTTAACTCAATTTAAAAGTATTTATGATCTTGAAATCAGACGTGTACCACTCAATAAAATGCAAAATTGGATCTTTAGTGAATCAGAGATATATCATGAAGAGTTGAAATACTTTAAGGTAATCGCGGTTGATGTAGAAATAGGGAACCGAGAAGTAGTGAAATGGAGCCAACCCATGATAGAGCCTATGCAGGAGGGATTGTGTGCATTTGTGTGCAAGGAAATCAACGGATTGTTACATTTTGCCGTGCAAGCGAAACTAGAATGTGGAAATCACGACATTATAGAATTTGCACCAACTGTTCAATGTCTTACCGGTAATTATCGTCAAACCCAAGAAGGGGCGCTTCCCTTTTTACATTACGTACTCAATGCAAAACCGGAACAAATTATTTTTGATACACTACAATCAGAAGAAGGAGGGCGTTTTTATAGAGAGCAAAACAGAAATATAATCATTATAGCGGGTGATGAAGTGCCTATTAAACTTCCCGATAAATATATCTGGATGACTTTAAATCAATTATATACATTCCAGAAGTTTAATAATTATTTAAATATTCAGACAAGAAGTCTGATTGCTGCAATTTCGTTTAAGTAATTGAAATTAACTTTATGACACACCTAATCCTAGAATAAAATGATACGAATTGGTATAATTTGTCCATCCGAAATAGCCTTAAGACGATTCCTCCCTGCTTTGTGCAATTTAACAGACTTTAAGTTTATCGGTATTGCAGTTGCAGACCGAAGTGAATGGGAAGATGCAAATGATGAGATTATCAATAAAGAAAAAGAAAAAGCCAATACATTTATTGAACAATATGGTGGGAGATTGTTTGAAAGTTATACAAGCATTATAAAATCTGTTGAGATAGATGCCATCTATTTACCATTACCTCCGGCTTTGCATTATAAATGGGCAAAACTTGCTTTATTATCTGACAAACACGTTTTGGTTGAGAAACCGGCAACAACGTCTTATAACAAGACGAACGAGTTGGTTTCTATTGCGAAAAAAAAGAACCGAGCAATTCATGAAAACTATATGTTCATATATCACACTCAATTAACTGTGATAAATGACATTATTGAAAATAGAGAAATTGGGGATGTAAGATTATATAGGATATCTTTTGGTTTCCCGCGAAGGTCTCCTAACGATTTTAGGTATAATAAGAAATTGGGTGGTGGTGCCCTTTTGGATTGCGGGGGTTACACCATTAAATATGCCTCTATTCTATTAGGCAAAACAGCAAGAATTGTTTATTCCAATTCTAACTATATTGAAGGTTTTTATGTTGACGTTTTTGGTTCCGCAGCATTGGTAAATGAGTGTGGTACAACGGCTCAAATTGCCTTTGGGATGGATAACAGTTATAGATGTGACCTTGAGGTTTGGGGTAGTAAAGGGTCTCTGACAACCGGACGTATAATGACACCACCAGCCGGCTTTATTCCTGAAGTTGTTTTAACAATTAGAAACGAAATCGAAATCAGAAAACTGCCTGCAGATGATGTTTTTATGAAATCTATTCAAAGATTTCAAAGGTGTATTGAGAATGACTCTGAGCGAAATAATAATTACATAGAGATATTAAAACAAGCTGAATTAGTTGATGAATTTATTGGAAAGGATAAATCAGGAATAAATGGGAAATAAACCTATATATGTAACTATGCCATCCATGGCTCCTTTGGAAGAATTTGTTGAATTATTAAAAGGAGTTTGGGAACGTGGAATTCTTACTCATAATGGACCACTTGTTCAACAATTTGAAAAAGAATTATGTGCAAAACTTTGTGTCGACAATTTTGTTGCTGTATCTAACGGTACAATAGCTATTCAAATGGCTATAAAAGCACTTGAACTAAAGGGAGAAATAATTACAACACCCTTTACCTGGATAGCCACTGTTAGTGCAATCAAATGGGAGGGATGCAAACCTGTTTTTTGCGATATTGACCCAGAAACGCTGAATATTGATCCAAAAAAGATTGATGATCTCATCACTGGTGACACAGTGGCAATAATGCCTGTCCATGTATTTGGCAACCCATGTGATGTTGAAGCCATTGAAGTCATTGCTCGAAAGCACAACCTGAGGGTAATTTATGACGGGGCACATGCAATTGGTTCAACCTACAACGGGAAAAGCTTGCTGGAATATGGAAGCATTACAGCCACAAGTCTTCATGCGACGAAGTTGCTAAATACCGCTGAAGGGGGTGGTTGTATAACAAAAGATCCTAAATTACATGAGAAACTTAAAAGCATCAGGTTTTTTGGACATAACGATGCAAAAGATGTGATCCAAGATGGATTCAATGGTAAAATGACCGAAGTACATGCTGCCCTTGGGATTGCTAACCTTAAGTATTTTGATCCAGTACTTGAAGACCGCAGAAAAAAATATCTGCAATATAAAGAAGCATTGCAAGGATGTGATTATATTCGTTTACAGACTGTATATTCTGGTGAACCCAACTATTCTTACTTTCCGGTTATTCTCGATAGTGAAGCGTTATTACTTAAGATAGAAGCCCGATTAAACCGACAAAATATTTTCCCAAGGCGATATTTTCACCCATCTGTTAATACTTATAAGGCTATTGTTGATTATCATTCAACTCCAATTTCTGAAGATATTGCAAGAAGGATATTGTGTTTACCACTGTACCGGACTTTAACTGAAGAAAATGTTGAACAAATTGCATCTATAATGCTTAAGTTGGAAAGATACTTTTAAAATTATTATAAATAGATAACAAAAGGAAGAAAGTATCATGACAAAAGGAAAGAAGAAATACACAACAGTATTCAAAAAATATTTTACTTATTACAATCAAGATAGCTAAACAAGTGATTTATTTGCCGATTTTTCCAGCGCTGGTTTTGATGAAATTGAAAGAATTATCCATTTAATCATGCAATGTTATGAAGAACACCTTTAAAGTAGATGAAACTAATTTAATAGAAGAATTTGATACACAATTTGAACATCAATTTCAGTTTCTAAAAAAACGATTTGAAAGTAGAAGGATTAAATGTTACTCGGCCAATGCAAAGGAGGATGTGCGAGAATTTATAACTAATTTTATTCTGAAAAGAGAGTATATAAGAGACATATCATTTTCAGATAGTGTAACACTCTATCAACTTGGCATTTATGATTTCATGAGAGATAGTTTCGGAAAATCTCATTCCATTAACGAGCCACTAGAAAGATCAGAGAGTGGTCATTATAATATTTATGGTGTTCAACCAAGAGGCAGAATGAATTTACCCTATGATGAGTGGATAGATAAACATGAAAAATGGTACAACAATGTCCGCAAATCCCTTTGTAGTGATCTCTTAATAATTGGGGCCAACGCAATTACTCTTGAGGGAGAAATTGTTTCGGTTGATGGACTAGGAAATCGAGTATCTGGAATGGTTTTTGGTCCAAGACATGTGATTTGTATTGTCGGTAAAAATAAAATTTCAACTAATCTTGAGTCAGCAATGGATCGTGTCCAGAATGTTGCCGCACCTCTTAATTATATCCGCCACGCAAACAAACATTACACTAAACACGAAGTCCTGCCTTGTGTTAAATTAGGAAAATGTTTTAAATGTAGTAATCCAGAAAGCGCTTGTATGAATACTGTGGTTGTTAGAGGGCAAATACATCATCATTCAGATAGAATTCATTTGGTTGTTGTTAATAAAAATTTAGGATTTTAATGATAAAACTAGTAATACTTGGTGGAAGTGGAATCGGAATGATAGCCGCGTCTATTGCAAATGATCTTGGATATTATAGAATCATGGGATTTCTAAATGACGTAGAAAAAGCAGGCACCCTTATAGGGAACTATAACAAAATTCCAGTTATTGGTACCACTTCTGATGTCCAGAGTATGCTGGACGATGATGTATATTTTTTCGTTGGTTATGTAGGGATGAAAAGAGAGGAGGAAGTATTTAATAAAATATTAAATCTTAATATTCCACGTAACAAATTTGCAACCTTAATTCATCCCAGAGCTATTATCCCTAAAGGTTTTTGTGAGATAGGGAATGGCGTTCTTATTGCACCTAACGCTCAACTTTCTCCGGATACTAATATAGATGATAACTGCATTATTTTGGGTAATACTATAATCGGACACAATAGTAAATTAAAAAGATTTGCTCATGTAGCTGCAAGCGGTCATGTCGGGGCGAATGTAGTACTTGGGAAAGGGGTTCATATAGGAAGTAATGCTACGCTGAGAGAAAAAATTTCAATCGGCGACTTCTCTATTGTGGGTTCGGGTTCTGTAGTACTAAATGATGTCCCGGAAAACACAATCGTTGTAGGTAATCCAGCTAGAATTTTGAAAAAAAAAGAATAAATATGTTTGAATCATACTTCTTTATCCCCGCGGATAAAAAAAAATTTATTGGAAAAATTGACTGTTTAAATGCAACAAACTACATATTTGATTTGGAGGAAGCTGTATACTTAGGCAATATTAATCAGAGTATTGATAATTTAGCTTATATTAATATAAAAGACAACTACTCTGTTAGAATTCCTGTAAATTATTTAGATCCGGCAATAAACAAAAATGTTTTTCTAAAATTACTTAATCTTGGTTTTGGAACCTTCGTATTGCCTAAATTAAAATCATATTACGATTTCTGCAATTTAATTGCATATTTCGACTTACTAAATACGAGAAATGTTAAATATATTTTAATTATTGAAACACCAAAAGCTCTACTTAATATAGAAAAAATATTAAGTGAAAAAAGAGAACTTATAGATAGTATTTTAATCGGGAGTCATGATTATTGCAACATAGTACGATGTAGTCATACACCACAAAACTTATTTTATTTGAGGCACAAACTTATCTCAATATGTAAAGCTTTTGAAGTTCCAATTATTGACTTTGTTTCAACAGAAACAGTAAAGATGCAAGAATTTGAAGTGGAATGTATTGAATCTTTCAATATGGGTTTTGATGGTAAAGCAATGTTGCACCCAAATCAATTAAAAGCATTTAATTCGATAAAATATTATACTGATACCGAAATAGAAGAAGCTCTTGAGGTGGTAAAAGAATTGAACAAGTTAAATATGAAGAAATTTTCCATTATTAAGGTAAATGGGAAAATCTATGAGAAACCACATTTAAGAAGAATTTTTAGTATAATTAATTATTTGAAAGGAAAGAATAATGATACATGAAATGGAAAAACATTTTGGGCGTTATTTGGAAGAATTTATTATCGGCGATATTTATAAACATTGGCCAGGAAAAACTATTACAGAAAGCGATAACAATTTGTTTTCACTTCTTGTTATGAATCATCATCCGGTACACTTGGACCGTAAGTATAGCGAATCCCATCAACATGGGCAAATTTTGGTGGTTGGAACTTTAGTGCTGAGTTTGGTTGCCGGGATGAGTGTCTCGGAGATTTCAGGAAAAGCAATTGCAAATCTTGATTATGAAAAAATCACACACGATGGACCTGTATTTATCGGGGATACAATCTACTGTGAAACGGAAATCTTAGGAGTAAGAGAATCTCTTACTAAAAACGACAGAGGTATTATATCTGTGGAAACAAGGGCATATAATCAAAATAATAAAAGAGTTTTGACTTTAAGGCGTCATGTTTTAATCCCCAAAAGGAGTTATAATGAAAAATAAAAGTGAATTTGTTCTTAGAACTATGCTGTTTGTGCCATCTCACAAGCAGGATTTAATAGATAAAGCTATTACATGCAAAGCAGATTCTTTAGTGCTAGACCTGGAAGATTCTTGTCGGCCCAATACTAACAAAATAGTGGGTAGACGAAATATTGTCAACTCTTTACGAAGTCATCCATTCGGGAAAAAGAAAGTATTTGTAAGAATTAATAGCAGAAAAACTGGTTTTATGTTTGACGATTTGTGTGAAGTTACTGTCAAAGAGTTGGACGGGTTTTTATATCCTATGGCAGGTTCCAGGGATGATTTAGTGTTTTTTGATGATATGCTTACAGAAATTGAAATGTCTAGAAATTTGCCAATAAAAGGAATTAAATTATTTCCAGTTATAGAGACTGGAGAAGGAATATTAAATGCTCATGAGATAGCAAAAGCATCTGACCGAATTGTAGCTTTAGGATTTGGAAGTGAAGATTTTGCTACTGATATAGATTGTATTCGTGATGAGGAAAATGTCAGCATCCAAATTGCGCGTCAAAATATTGTTTTTGCCGCTCGTTCAGTAGGAGCTATTCCTGTTGACACTCCGCACGTAAATGTGCATGATATCATAGGGTTGGAAAGACATATAAAACAAGCCAGAAATTTGGGTTTTGGCGGAATGCAAATATTGCATCCTAAAGAGATTGAATTATGTCATCAATATTATACTCCTTCAGATTCGGAAGTAGATGAAGCTAAAGATATCGTTCGTCTCTTTGATGAGGCTCAGCAAAATAATAATGGTGTAGCGATTATGAGTGGAAAGTTCATTTCACCGCCTACATATAAAAGGGCGGTACAATTAATTGAAAATCAAGGTTTAATTAAATCATTTGAAAGGAAATAATTATGTCGAAAGCAAAAGTAAATATCCAAGTGTTAAAAAAAATGAAAAAAGAAGGTAATCCAATAAGCTGGATAACTGCCTACGATTTACCCTTTGCAAGTGCTGCTGAGAATGCAGGTATTGATATGATTTTAGTAGGAGATTCCGGTGGAATGGTTCAATTGGGTTATAAAACTACAAATCCGGTAACAATGGATGAAATGATAATTTTATCAAGTTCTGCTCGAAGAGGAGCTCCTAATACTTTTCTTATCGGAGATATGCCCCAAGGTTCATATGAAATTAGCAAGGAAAAAGCGGTTAAAAATGCTTTAAGGTTTATAAAAGAATCGGGATGTGATGCAATTAAATGTGAGGGAGGGCGCAGAATCGTTGATAAAGTGAAGGCAATGGTTGATGCGGGTGTTCTTGTATTTGGGCATCTGGGTTTAACTCCGCAATCTACCAGTTCGTTTGGTGGATATAATGTTCAGGGTAAAACAGTAAAAAGTTTTGAAGCAACGGTCGAAGATGCCTTGGTATTGCAAGAAGCTGGCGTTATGGCGCTTTTATTAGAAGCAATGCCTTCAGAGCCGGCAAGTAAAATTGCCAAAATGCTGGATATTCCAGTTTATGGAATTGGTGCGGGTTCAGAAGTAGACGGACAACTCATAATTATGCATGATCTAATGGGCTTCTACCAATCCTTCCGACCATGGTTTGCTAAGTGTTATATTCCGGAAGTTGTCGGAGATTTTCATGATCATATAACAAAAATTGAAAATATTCGTCAATATGGAAGGGATAACAGAAAAGACGGAATATTTGCGCTTGCGGAGATGGCTATTGCTAAATATATAGAAGAAGTTAAAAATCGCAATTTCCCTGGTAATGAGTTTAGTTATCCTATTAAAGACGATCAATTAGATGCATTAAAAAATTCAAAGTATTGGAAAGAATAATCTACACAACGATATGATAGAACCTTTAGTGAGCATATGCTGTACAGCATATAATCATGAATTATATATAGCCGATGCAATAGAGGGCTTTTTAAAGCAAAAAGTCAATTTTAAATATGAAATTTTAATTCATGATGATGCATCAACTGACGGAACTACCGAAATAATAAAAAAATATGAGAAAAAACATCAGGATATATTATTTCCGATATATCAAAAAGAAAACAAGTATTCCCAGGGTATTAAAATCTTCATGACATATAACTGGCCACGGGCCCGGGGGAAATACATAGCCTTATGCGAAGGTGATGACTACTGGACGGATTCTTCTAAATTGCAAAAGGAGGTGGATTTTTTAGAGAAAAATTCAGATTATGGGATGGTGCATACTGATGCGGATCAATACTATACTAGGACGAGAAAAATTATCAGGAATTTCAATAAAACCAAAGGAAAAATAATTTCTGAAGAACATGTTTATGAAAATATTTTAAGGAGTAATTATCCAGTATTTACTTGTACTGTAGTTTTACGAAAAGAGTGCTTAGAATATTTTGAAAATGATTATCCGAAGTTTAAGATGGGAGATACTATTTTGTGGCTTGAGATATCACAACGTAAAAAGATTAAGTATATTTTTGAATCTACAGCAATTAAACAAGAATTAGAAGAATCGGCAACAAATTCAAAGGATACCGAAAAGCTAATTGAATTCAAAAAATCCGGATATGAATTGTATAAATATTTTATCAAAAAATATGGTTGTTCCAAAGAAAGTGAAAGAATTGTTCATGCTAATAGTAATAAGGTGCTTTTAGGTTTGTCTTACAAAGTAAAAGATAAAGAATTAGCATATAAATCTTTCCAAAATATAATAATGCTGGCAGGAATAAAATTTTTATCAATAAAAGATATTGTAAAATTTATTTCTGTGAGATTTAAAGCGGGCGCAAATATTAGAAATTAGTTTTAATATTGTACTGGTTCAGCTAAAACATGAGAGAAGGGTAAAAGGAATAATGTTTAAATTTAGGAAGATTTTTAATTCCTATTCCACGTTATTTAGCAATTACAATTCTGTCTGTTTATAAGTTATACACAAATTCTGTTAAGTAAAAATACTTAACGAGTTAAATACAACAAAGGACTATAGAGAAGCCAAATAAATCACATTGCCTTACTTTTAAGAATAAATGATATAATTACAATAAGGGAAATAAAAATAATTAACGCTAAAGGAACCTCGATTTATGAGTAACGCTAAATATTCTATAAATAATGACTAATTGTTATAGAATGAGTAATTAATGTCGAAAAAAATAAATGTATTGTATTATACAAGTACTTCAGATAGTGTAGGAAGCTCATATATTCTGAGGTTACTAAGTAAGTTGGCTGTATCTCTTGAGTTAAGAATTATAACAAATAAACCAAACTTCTTTCAACCGTCACACAATGTAAAGATTATTGATGTTAATGTAAATAATATTAGAAATGTTCTAATTAGGAAGTATTGTTTTTATATAAAAGTATCTCTACAACAAATAAAAAACAAAAGTGATATAAATTTTGCATTCCATGATTCGGCTCCGGCTTTGTTATTTCTTGTTACGAAGGCGAAGAATATAATCTTTTTTCACCAGGCACATGATCTTTGTGTCCGATGGTCATTTTCTCCGGGAAACCTTTTCGGACTGTTGAAAATATTGAATAAACGATTAGTTTGTCGAGCAATGAAAAAAGCTGAAAAGGTGATTTGCGTATCCCCAATGCTTGCCAACTATGCAGTTTCTTTAGGCATACGAGCAGAAAAATTAACAATCATACCTCACGGAATAGAACCTTCAAATTACTTACCTAGTTTTATCGCAAAAAATCAATTTAAAGTTGTTATACCAGAGAAATCCTTTATAGTCTTATATGCTGGCTGGATAAATGAGAACCGCGGGTTAAGTGAAATAATTGATTCTTTGGAATTAATTAGTAAAACTGGCAAAAAAATATTTTACTTAATTATTGGATTTGAAAAACAACTACTCGATGAATATAATACCATACTAAAAAGAAAGGGCTTAGACGCAAATTCATTATTATTAGGTAGGGTTGATGCAAAATATATTCCATTCTTAATTGATAAAGCTCATATTTGTTTAAGCCTTTTGTCAAATAAAATGAAAACCTATAGATTATCTCCTCCTCAGAAGATTATGGAGTACTTTGCCTTGGGGAAACCCGTAATTGCAAATAGAATAGAGACTCATGAATATTTAATTGAAGATGGTTATAATGGTATAATTATTGATTCCCTTGATTCAGTTGCACTATCAGAAGCAATATTTAAAGTTCACGAGGATAAAGAATTATTAAAAAAACTATCTGTAGGAGCTTTAGTGTCATCAAAAAAATACAACATTAATGATCAGGTTAGGTTGATAGAACAGATAATAAAAAAATTAATGCAATGAAGGCAGAGAATTATAATTAGTAACTATTCACTAATATTATACTTAACTTACTAAAGAATTTGTGTTTCAATTCAAATAATATTATAAGATTCAGATTTGACAAAATTACTGATTGTAAATCTTTCCCAATTTGGATATCACACTGATACTTATTATTATTGTAAATATCTTAAAGATGAATTCAAGATTACTTATCTTTGCTGGGATTATAATAAACCGCAAATCCTTATGGAAAACGTTAATATTGTATATGTTTCAAGAAAAGGGAATAAGTATTTACGGTATTTCAGTATGCTTCGTAAATTCAGAAAATATGTTAAGAACAATGAAGATAATATTATTTTTATAAAGTATTTCAGGCTATGCTCATGCCTTACATTTGGTAACTCCGGGAGAAACATTGTCCTGGACATAAGAACGGGAGCTGTTTCAACAAGCCTGAACAAAAGATTGTTTTACAATTTTTGTTTTTCTGTTGACAGGAAGTTTTATAATAAATTCACAGTAATTTCAGAAAGTTTAAGGGAAGCATTAAATATCCCGAAGAAGAACTCTCATGTTCTGCCACTTGGCTCTCAGGTCTTCTCAAATTCAGACAAGGAGTTTGACAAGTTAAATCTCCTATATGTGGGGACCTTGTCGCAAAGAAGAATAGAAGATACCATAACCGGTATTCGCGAGTTTCTTGATAGACATAAAATTCGAGTTGAATATAATATCATCGGAGACGGACCTCCGAAAGATCTTGGTAAAGTATTGAATACAATACAAAAAACAGGCTTAAAGGATGTTGTCCACTATCGGGGGCGGATAACGCATGAAAACATTGGATACTTCTTTGATGTTTCTAATATAGGTGTGGTTTATATCCCATTGACAAAGCAATATGACAGGCAGCCGCCGACAAAACTATTTGAGTGTTTGCTTTCAGGGATTCCGGTTATCGCTACAGAAACATACGAGAACAAAAGAATAGTCAACAATAATAATGGAATACTGATAAAGGATAACTCGGGGTCTTTTGCTGAAGGATTGGAAACAATCTGGAATAACAGGGGCCTTTATAATTCAAAAAAGATCCGGGAGGAAGTATCTGAATATACATGGGAAAATATAGTCATGAATAATCTCAAACCTTATTTTAAATTCATAAGTTAAAAACAAACAAGTCATATGGAAAAAACTAACAAAGTTTTAGTAATCGGCGGAGCCGGCTTTATAGGCTCCTTTGTGGTTTCTGAACTATTGAAAGAAGATGTTAAAGAAATTATTATTTACGATAACTTTGCCCGCGGGAAAATTGAAAACATTAAAGATTCTCTTAAAGATCCCAGGTGCAAATTATATCCAAACGGGGGAGATATAAGGGATATAGATCTTTTAAGTGAAGCAATGAAGGATGTTGATGTTGTGTTTCATCTTGCCGCAATGTGGTTATTACATTGCAAGGATTATCCCCGTACAGCCTTTCATGTTAATATTGAAGGGACGTTTAACGTACTTGAGGCTTGTGTCAGAAATAATGTAAAAAAATTAGTCTATTCTTCATCTGCTTCAGTATACGGAGATGCGGTGGAGGTACCGATGCGGGAAAGCCATCCCTTTAATAACAGAAACTTCTATGGAGCAACAAAAATTGCCGGAGAAGCAATGTGCCGTGCTTTCTACGACAGATACGGACTGAATTATACCGGTCTGAGATACATGAATGTATATGGGCCCGGCCAGGATCAGACGGCAGCCTACACGGGTGTTATTCCTATAATGCTTAATAAAATTGATGAAAACATTCAACCGGTTATTAACGGAGACGGAACCCAGGCTTATGATTTCATTTATGTTGAAGATGTGGCGAGATTTAATGTCCTTGCGATGAAGTCCGGGATTACTGATGAATATTATAATGTCGGGACTGAAGTCCAAACCTCGATTAAACAGTTGTGTGATCTGATACTGGAATTAAAAAGTTCTGAGTTAAAAGTTCAGTATAAACCCTATTCAGAGGATGACTCGCGACGGCTTGTTAAAAACAGAATAGGCTCAAACGAAAAAGCAAAAACGGATCTTGGATTTGAACCTAAATACAATTTAACAGAAGGACTATTAAAACTTATTGCATGGAGAGATTCCAACAAATAGCAGGCCTTATCACCCAATGCTGTCATCTCAGGGTTTTATGCTTGTTTAAGGGTAGTGGGAATTTTAAGGGAAAATTTTCTCGCAATTCGCCTGTACCGGGTTTTGCAGAACTCGAGAAAATAAAAAACATGTAAGCAAATCACCATATATCTCGTTCTCAAATGGTTATCTAAGGCGGATATTAGCTCTTAAACGCTGAGTCACGCAAAGTACGGCGCAAAGGAACGCAAAGAAAATAACTATTCACATCTAATTATATGAACGATAACTCTCTTAAGTTGACAGCATTGCTTATCGCCCCCTTTTAATAATAAATAATTTATCTTTTGCTTTTTACGATTCACAAAGTCACTTAACATGAAAATACCATTAATAAAACCATATATAGATGATGAGATAAGAGAAAAGGTTCTGGAGGTTCTGGATTCCGGATATTTAACGGAAGGGCTTGTTACAAAACAATTTGAAGAAAAGTTCAGTGAAAAAATTGGATGCAGACACTCAATCGCCGTAACTTCATGCACAACAGGTCTGGAAGTTGCTTTGAGAGCTGTGGGAATTGGTGAAGGAGACGAAGTAATAGTTCCCGATTATACTTATCCTGCTACGGCCACAGTTGCCCCGATTACGGGGGCAAAATCCGTAATAGTAGATATAAACAAAAACACTATGCTCATTGATTATGATAAAATTGAAGCTGCTATAAATGATAAAACAAAAGCGATTATTCCGGTTTCTGAATTCGGGAATCCTCTTGATTACGAAAGACTCAATAAGATAAAACAGGAATACGGAGTTTTCATTATTGAAGATGCAGCTTGCGCCGCAGGTGCGGAATTTAAGGATAGAAAAACAGGAAACTGGGCCGATATTTCAGTCTTTTCTTTTCATCCCCGCAAATTCATCACAACCGGAGAAGGGGGGATGATTACAACAAATGATGATAAACTTGCAGAATGGATGAACTCTTACAAGCACTTTGGGATGAATATGTCAAAAACTATCAGGGAAGGGGTTCAGTTTGATATTATCGGTACAAATTACAAATTAAGCAATATCTTATCTGCAGTAGGCCTGGTACAGCTTGAAAAAATAGAGATGCTTCTCGGCAGAAGAAGAGAGCTCGCTGATAATTATATCTGCCTGCTTTCACAAAATGAAAATGTAAGTTTACCTGAAACAACGGAGTTTGGAAAACATTCTTACCAGTCTTTTTGCATATTTATCCGGGAGAGAGACCGGGTTATGGCGGAAATGAGAGAAAAGGGGATAGAAGTTCAGATAGGGACATATTCCCTTCATTTACACGATGCATTTAAGAATAACAAACTGGTTAAATTGTTTGAAACTTTTGAGAACAGTTTATACGCATTTAATCATTGTCTTGTTCTTCCCCTTTATCATCAATTAACATTTGATGAGCAGGAATATATAGTTGATAATCTTTTTCAAGCGATTGGGGGAGAGTAAATGGTGAACGGTGAAGAGTAAACGGTGAATGGTGAAGAGTGAACGGGGAATAGTAAACAGTGAAGAGTAAACAGTAGGCAGTGGCAGTAAGCAGTGAACCGTTGACAGTTAACAGTGAATGGTAAATAGTGTGGAGTTGATAAAAAATTAGATATTTATACAAATACAAAATAATTACCCAAAGCCGGACAATTTAAATGAACTATTTTATTACAGAGTGATTCAGGATCATGAACCCAAAAGTAAACAAAAAATATTATAATTGATTATAGAATTCTTAAATAGAAAATATATGCTCTTAAAATCTATTCACAATTCACTATTCACCCTTCACAATTCAAAGATATATGTGTGGAATTTTAGGGGTTTATAACCTCGATGGTAAACCGTTTCCAATAAGCCGGCTTAAGAAAATGAGCGAAAAAATAGCCCATCGCGGTCCTGACGGGGAAGGGTATTTTACTGAGGGAGGTATATCTTTAGCGCATAAAAGGCTTGCTATACTAGACACTTCACCCCGCGGCAATCAGCCAATGCTATCAAAAGACGGTAACTGGGTCATTGTCTTTAACGGCTGCATTTATAATTTCCCGGAATTGAAAGTTGAGCTGAAAGAAAAAGGGCATAATTTCGTTACGGGAACTGATACTGAAGTTCTGGTTGAAGGACTGGCTGAATATGGTGTCTCTTTCTTTAAAAGATTAAACGGGATGTTTGCCGTTGGTGCCTGGAATAAGAAAGAAAAAGCCTTGTACCTGAGCAGGGACCGGTTTGGGATTAAGCCACTCTATTACTGGTTTAACGGCATGACAATTGTGTTTGCATCAGAGATAAAAGCAATTATTGATCATCCCGACTATTCTTTTGAAATGAACAACTATTCGTTAAATGAATATTTTACATTTCAAAACACATTCACATTTCAGACGTTTTTCAAAGGAGTGTATCTTCTGCCCCAGGCAAATACTGTGAGGATGGACAAAAATTCCCACTCAGTTCAACACTCTGCATGGTGGGATTATGACTTTACTCAGCCGGATGAAATGATGTCATTTGAAGAGGCAAGAGAGGAAACTCTCAGATTATTCAAGCAAGCTGTTACCAGACAAATGATTTCAGATGTACCCGTTGGCTCTTACTTATCCGGAGGTATGGATTCCGGTTCTATTGTAGCTGTTGCTTCGGGGCATGTCGAAAGACTTTCCACTTTTACCTGTGGATTTGATATGTCAGAAGTAACGGGTGTGGAAGCAAATTATGATGAAAGGCGCGATGCTGAATTAATGGCAAATCATTTTAAGACTGAACATTTTGAGCAAGTGATGAATGCGGGGGATATTCGCTGGTCGCTGCCAAAGTTAGTCTGGCATCTTGAAGATTTGCGAGTGGGAATGTCCTACCCGAATTATTATATTTCAAGGCTGGCTTCCAGATTTGTCAAAGTATGTCTGCAGGGGACAGGCGGAGACGAACTTTACGGAGGTTATCCTTGGAGATATTACCGGGTCTTTGACTCAGTATCTCAAAGCAACTTTTTCGACCAGTATTATGGTTTCTGGCAACGGCTGGTCTCCGATGAAGACAAAAAGGAACTCTTTACAGATGATGTTTACCGGAAGATTGATATTTCCGAGCCGAGAAAAATTTTCGAAAGAGTTTTTACTTTTAACAATCAACTGAAATACAATACTCCCGAAGAACATATTCAGAATTCGCTATATTTTGAAATTAAAACGTTTTTACCCGGACTACTGATAGTCGGTGATAAGTTATCCATGGCAAACGGTCTCGAGGAGCGGTTTCCGTTTCTGGATAATGATCTGGCAGATTTTGCGCAAAAAGTTCCGGTAAGACATAAACTGGCAAATCTTGATATGATGAAAAGAATAAACGAAAATGAATTTCGTGATAAAAAGAAAGTCTATCAGGAGTATAATGACGGGAAAAATGTACTTAGACAAGCTATGATGAATTTAATCCCCGAAAAAGTTTTAAATCGAAAAAAACAGGGATTCTCTGCTCCGGATGAAAGCTGGTACCGCGGTGAAAATGCAGCTTATGTAAAAGAACTGTTGCTTGATAAGAAAACAGCTTCCTCAGACTTTATAAACACTAAATATATTAGAAAAATAGTTAATGAACATATAGAGAAAAAAGTTAACCACCGATTACTTATCTGGTCTTTTTTGAATTTTGAATTGTGGTGCCGATTGTTTGTGAATGGGGAGTGGCAAACAGTTAACAGTGAGCAGTAAGCAGTTAAGATTAAAGAGTGAAGAGTGAAATGATATTTGAAGAATTAAATAATGAGCAACTTGAAACCACAAAGTGCTTTCTTGCAAACAATATTTATAATCATTACAGATACTACCCTTCAAAATTTAAGCAGGGATGGGTAAATTTTACCATCGATCAAATTTCACACCAGAATAAAATCAGAGAATATTTTTTTTGTTATGATGTAAAAAAGGAAAATCAGTTATTAATTTCCATACGAATATCTAAATGGGATGAAGAACACTTCGGTTTTAAATTAGCGATGTTGGAATTCATACTTTTTGATGAAAACGTAAAAAATGGGAATTTAGAAAACTCTTTTCAGGAGATTATTGAATTTCTCAACAAAAACAATATACGTTTTATTTCTATTCGTGTAAATGGAGATAATCTGAAATTAATTCATTTCTTAGAATCATGTGGATTTCGATATTTTGAAAATGTTATATGGCCTGTAGGGGATATAAGAGATATGCATATAGAAGAAACAAATGATGGGATAAGATTAGCTACAAGTGAGGATTTAGAAAGAATAAAATTTATTGCGGCAAATTTTCAATATCAAAGAGGACACTATCATTGTGACAGGAGATTTAATATTAATTCAGTTAATCAGTTATACTCAAAATGGGTTGAGCAAGCTTTTAATAAAGGAAATCTTATTATTGTCGTCGAAGCAGATAATATTATTTACGGTTATTTCATTATTTCATTAGATGAATCACTCTCATCAACCCTTGGATATAAATATGGGCGTATGTGTTCACTTGCTATTGACAGTGCAATCAGAGGCAAGGGAGTAGGGAAAAAGATTTTTACCGGTACCATTAATTGGATGAAAATGAGAGGTATTGAATATATTGACTCGGGATATTCGACAAAGAATCATTTGTCCGCTAAATTACACGCGGGCCATAATATGTATTCCGTTTATGAGGAAATCACTTTACATCTATGGTTATAACACGGGATTTTTAATTCTATGAATACTGAAAACCTGAAGATATGCAAAAAATGCATTTATAATGAACAAACACCAAAAATTGTTTTTGATAATGAGGGAGTATGCAATTATTGCAGAATGTTAGAGCAGATCGAAATGGAATATGGAACCGGAAGTGAAAAAGGTGAAGCTAAATTCGGGCAGATTGTGGAGGAGATAAAGAGAAAAGGGAAAAATAAGAAATATGACTGTGTCGTAGGAGTATCAGGCGGAACTGATTCATCTTATATGCTTTACCTTGCAAAAAAGTCCGGATTAAGGCCACTTGCCGTACATTATGATAATACCTGGAATACGGCCATTGCAACTGAAAACATTAAAAAAGTCACCTCTAAACTTGATATTGATCTTTATACACTTGTAGTTGATAATAAAGAATCCGATGATATTTTTAAGTCTTTCTTTAAAGCAAGTGTTCCTGAATTAGATGCTCCTACAGATATAGCATTAGCTGAGACCCTCTACCGGGCAGCTTCCAAGTTTGGTGTTAAATATATTCTTGAGGGGCATTCCTTTAAGGCAGAAGGAATATCTCCACTGGGCTGGGTATATATTGATGGTAAATATATTGATACTGTTCAAAAAAAATTCGGAAACTGCAAAATTAAGACATTCCCGAATATGAAAATATTTTCATTCCTTAAGTGGATTGCTGTTAAGCGTATAAAAAAAATCAGACCACTATGGTATCTTGATTATGCTAAAGAAGAAGCAAAGGAATTATTAAAGAAGGAATTTGGATGGGAAGATTATGGCGGGCATCATCTGGAAAACAGAATGACCGCTTTCCATCACAGTTATTATACCCCCGTTAAATTTGGTATAGATCAGAGAGTAAATAGTCTGGCTGCTTCAGTCAGAAGCGGAAAACTTTCGCGTGAAGAAGCGCTTGAAAAATATAATCACCCCCCCTTTTTGGAGAATAATTTACTGGAATACTTCAAAAAACGATTACAATTTTCAGATGAAGAATTTGAAAGAATTATGAAGTTACCACTAAAGTCGTATAAGGACTTTAAAACATATAAAAAAACATTTGAAAAAATGCGTCCATTTTTCTGGGTGATGTATAAGTTTAATCTTGTTCCAAAATCATTCTATATCAAGTTTACTTCTAAAAACGAAATATAGAATGATTAGTATAGTCAATTACGGAATGGGCAACCTTGGTTCAATCTACAATATGTTTAAGAAAATCAAGGTGGAATCTGAAATAACTTCTGATCCAAAGGAAATAGATAAAGCCAAAAAAATATTGCTGCCAGGTGTAGGGTCATTTGATACTGCCATAATAAAAATCAGGGAAATGGGATTGAAAGAAATACTAGATAAAAAAGCTCTTATTGATAAAATTCCTTTCCTGGGAATATGCTTAGGAATGCAATTGTTGACTGACTCCAGCGAGGAGGGTGTTTTGGAGGGTCTGGGTTATATTCATGCTAAAACAATTAAATTCCGTTTTCAGGATGATAATTTTAAGGTTCCTCACATGGGGTGGAATCTGGTCAAACAGGTCAGACCCTCACCTTTGACTGAAAATCTGCCAGCAGGATCCCGGTTTTACTTTGTTCATTCTTATTATGTTAAAGTCGAAAACGAAGAGAGTTCAATCTTAAAGACAAATTACGGGAATTTAGAATTTGATTCAGCAATAAACAGAGAAAACATTTGGGGGACCCAGTTCCATCCGGAAAAAAGCCATAAATACGGGATGAAGTTGTTAGAAAATTTTGCGAAAATATGAAATGGTGAATGGGGAACAGTGAGAGGTGAAGGGTAAATTGTGAACGGTGAACAGTGAACAGTGAACGGTGAAGGGATCATAAAGAATTAGATATATGGAAATTAGGTATTGAATTGGTAAAAGATATCTATCTAATAACCATAAACTATCCTAAGACTGAGCAGTATGGGCTGGTTTCTCAATTGCGAAGAGCAGCTGTTTCAATTCCCACAAATATTGCTGAGGGATGCAGCATAAGAAGTAATAAGGAGACCATTCAATTTTTATATATTGCAATCGGATCACTCTCAGAAATCGAAACATAATTTATTATTTCAAAAGAGTTGAATTTCATAACTGACATAAGTGATTTTCGGTCTAAAGTCAAAATAATCAAAAAGAAAACCCGGGCATTAATTTAATTTCTATCAACAAAAAACAATTAAAAAGTAAATACTGAATCAAACAAATCACCATTCACTATTTACTATTAACCATTCACTATTCACCACACTCTAATGTTAAGAACCCGTATTATTCCCTGCCTTCAACTGATTGACGAAAGTCTGGTGAAAACCATTAAGTTTGGAAATTACGGTTATATTGGTGATCCGATAAATACAGTCCGGATATTCAATGAACTTGAAGTGGATGAAATTTGCTTCCTGGATATAAGGGCAACTCTTCAGAAGCGGGGGCCTAATCTTAAAATTTTATCTGAAATCGCAAATGAATGTTTTATGCCCCTCTCTTTTGGTGGCGGACTGAGGGATTTTGAAACTGTTAAAAAAATATTTTCAACAGGATTTGAAAAAGTTGTTATCAATTCTTATGCGGTCAATAATCCGGAGTTTGTGACAAGAGTAGCGGAACATTTTGGAAATCAGGCTGTTATCGCTTCAATTGATGTGAAAAAAACATTATTCGGCAATTACCACGTCTATTCAACAGACGGATCTGAAAGGACTAAACTTGAACCAGTAGAATGGGCAGTTAAACTGCAAGAACTGGGGGCAGGCGAACTGTTATTAACATCAATGGAGAGAGACGGTACATGGGAAGGATTTGATCTTGAAATTACGAAAAAAGTTTCTGAGGCGGTTTCAATACCCGTTATTGCAAACGGGGGTGCAGGAACTATTAAGCATATAGGTGACGTTGTAAAATCGGGAAATGCAGATGCGGTTGCACTCGGCAGTATGGTGGTTTACCAGAAAAAGGGAATGGGGGTACTGGTTAATTTTCCCGATAAAAACGAACTTGAAAAAGTGATAGGATGAAAAAGATAGCTTTAATAGGAAATATGAATAATAATTTTTTCTCGATGATGAGATATTTCCGGGATGCCGGTTTCAATGCTGATTTATTTATGTTTAAGGATGAATCCGAACATTTTCTTCCGGAAAATGATTCATGGGAAATTGAGAAATGGAAACCCTATATATATCAACTGGAGGTTAATAATAACGAAAGGGCATTATTTGGTTCAGGACTAAAATATTTTTTAAATCAGATAAAGAATTACGATTATTATATAGGCTGCGGAATCACCCCGGCCATATTCAGAAAAATTGGAATGAAGCTGGATATGTTTATTCCATACGCATATGGAATTGAGTTTTTTGGCTGTCATAAGTTTTCAGTTTTGCATCCTTTTGATGAAATTATATTTCAAATTGCCAAACATTATCAAAAAAGAGGTATTAAAGATTGCGGATTTTCTGTAACTCCAGATTACAATTGGAAAAACCGGAACGTATTCGACAAATTAAGAGTTAATCCTTTGAAAATTTCTATTCCAATGCTTTATACAAAGAAAGAAACTCTTGTTGCGATACCAATTAATATACAGGAATACATAAACATCTTAACGAAAAGCGATCTCAGGGTTTTTTCTCATGTGTCTCATAAATGGAAAAGAATTCCCAAAGATTGGGTGCTGGATTTCAAAAGAAACCAGGTGCTTATAAAAGGGTTTGCTAAATATATAAATGATATTGACCGATCCGCCACTAATCCTTTATTGATTCTTATTGAATATGGTTACGATGTACCCGAATCGAAAAAACTAATCGATGAACTTGGGATAAAAAATTATGTATTGTGGCTTCCTATTCTAAGCCGCAAAGAAATCATGATTTTACTCGGCTACATTGATCTCGGGGGTGGAGAATTTGGTGGAGCGTTATGGGGAGGAACAGGGTGGGAATTCATTTCTAAAGGAGTTCCCTTTTTTCAATATGTGAAAATGACTAAAGAAGAATACTTAAATTCCACGGGTGATCCAATGCCGGAATTTATAAATGTCGATTCACCAGAGAAAATAAAAGGACACTTGCTATCTTTTGAGAAAAGTCCGGGAATATACAAAGTCATAGGGAAAGAATTATCGGGCTGGTTTGAGCAACATAATGGAAAGAATTTAGCTGCCAAATATTTAGAAATAATAGAAAAGAACAGAAAATTTCTTCAATGATGAATGCCAAAATGACAGAAGCTTTTTATTTCAATGGAAATGAAGCGAAATTAGAAAACGAAGAATTGAAATTCGGAGATATTTCCATTCCAATAAGAAATGGAATACCTCAGTTTGTTTCTGATAATAATTATTCATTTAATAACTTTTCAAAGTTAAGAGATAATCACAGCCGTTTACAACTTGATTCAAATAACGGAACAAACCACAGAGAAAAAACAATCCTGGAAAGAACTAACTGGCAAAAGGAATATTTCAAGGATAAACTGATTCTTGAATGCGGATGCGGAGCAGGTGCCGATACTGAGATACTATTAAAATTTGGAGCTCAAGTAATTGCTGTTGATTTGGCCGGTGGATTTGTTGCAAAAGAAAATTTAATCACTTCCGAGAAGCTTCAGATAGTTCAAGCTGACATTGCAAATCTCCCATTAAAAGAAAACTATTTTGATATAGTTTTTTGCCACCGGGTAATCCAGCATACTCCTGATCCGGCAGACACACTGGAGCATATTTTGAAATATGTAAAAACGGGAGGGGGAGTATTTGTTCACTCATACGCCAAATCATTTTGGCAATTATGCAGGTGGAAATATCCTTTGCGCTTAATTACAACTAAGACAAACCCGGAGACTCTATATGGACTAATAAGAAACCTTTCAAGACCATTATATAAACTATCTTCATTTTTATACAAGTTCGGTAAAATTGGTTATTATGTTAATTGGTTTTTTATTCCATTCCTTAATTATTCAAATGAACAAATATTTAATGATCAAAATGATGATTTCTTTCTTGAATACGGGATTCATGATACGTTCGATGCATTGTCGCCTAAATATGACAAACCTTTAAGCATAAGAACTATTAATAAAATTACAAAAAAAATAATCGGAAACCGGGATTATGAGATTATTACTAATAAAGCAATTACGTTATTGCGCACAAAGCATTAATAAAATATGCGGTTGTCTTTGGGAATTAAACAATCACTTGATAAAACAATAGAATATTTGCCAGTTTTTATTGTTTTGGGATTAATATCAGCAAAATCTGAATTTATTGCAGCAGAATAAATAATGTCGTTAGGGCTAAAGAGATTTAAACAATTTACAAAGTCTTTCCTGATATACGGACTGGCCTCAGCACTTGCGCGTTTTTTTGGCTTTCTGCTTGTTCCGGTTTATACGCGAATATTTAGCCCCAGTGACTACGGGACAATTGATATATTTAACGTATTTATTTATTTTGTCACAATATTCTGTGCTCTGGAAATATGGGGCGGGGTTTCAAGAGACTACCTGGAAACCGAAAGCGTTTTAATCGATAAACAATTACTTATCTCAACCGGTTTCTGGCATATTATATTTCTGTCAGGTTTCTGGTGTGCTTTAACCTATATTTTTTCAGGAAATATTCTGAATGCTTTATCGATAGCAGATTCTTATCGTGAATTATATATTTACACCTTATTGATAATACCGTTTGCAACTCTTTTTTCTTACTTTAACGTACTGATGCGTTTTGAAAAAAAACCGTGGTTGTTTTTCGCGGGTATATTTATTCAATTAGCTGCAAGTACTTTAGTATCCTTATATACTATTCTTATTCTCAAAAAAGGAGTCATTGGATTCTTTTATGGCCAGTTTGCCGGAAATTTTCTTGGAACTATTTTCTTCATTTTTGTGCAAAGGGAATATCTGAGATTCAGGATAAGCTTTCTGATTTTGAAAAAACTGCTTCATTTTTCCCTTCCTATTGTTCCCGCGGTAATAGCTGTCTGGTTAAACAGCTATTCAAACAGATTTGTGATGCTTAAATATCTCTCGCTTCACGACATCGGTGTTTATGCCGTTGCCCTGAAAGTTGCTTCAATATTTTTATTTTTGGAATATGCTTTCCGCCTGGCATGGACACCGCTTTTATATGAGATAATCAAGTCTGACGATTATCAGCATCAATTAAACAGAATATATAAATTGCTCCTTAAAATTATTTTGCTTTTGTTCTGCTCCGTTGCAATCTTTTCTAAAGAAATAATCGATATTCTTGCACCCAGTGAGTATTCAGATGCTGCATCCATAGCAGCATTATTATGTATTCCCGTTCTTGTTCTTATATTAAATTTAATTGTGGGATCAAGCCCTTCAGTTGCGAGAAAAACAATATATGACACAATTGCCCAGATAGCCGGGTTTACAGTTAATATTTCAACTATGTTTTTTACGATTCCGCAATGGGGTCTGTTCGGAGCTGCATTAAGTTATCTTGCCGGTTCCTTAATTACATTTTCTTTTTACTTTTATTATTCCCGGAAGTTAATCAGTTTTCATTTGCCTGTAATCAAAAGTGTTTTATTTTTCATAATTATCATATCCTTTGCGCTTATTTTTGGAAATATTGAAATGCAGATTATTTTAAAGATTATTCTTTTTTTAACGAGTGCTACAGGTTTCCTCTTTTTTGAGTTATTTAAGGATAAAGATTTTCTTACTATAGCATCCTATTTAAGGATAAAAGCCGGAATGTAAAATGTGTGGAATTTTTGGCGTAGTCGGGTTTCAGTTTAATAAAATAGAATCTGCCAGGGAATCTCTTGATACTCTAAAACACCGGGGACCGGATCAGTCAGGTGAATATTTCGACGGAAGAGTTTATGTGGGACATCGCCGGTTGAGTATTCTTGATCTTAGCGAGCACGGCCGGCAGCCAATGATCAGTAAGACAAACGATCTGGTTATTTCGGTTAACGGGGAAATATACAATTTTACAGAACTGAAAAACCTGCTGAAAGAAAAATATGAATTTGTAAGCACATCTGATTCCGAAGTGATTCTGCACGGTTACAAAGAATGGGGGATTAAAGGTCTTCTCAAAAGGATCGAGGGAATGTACGCCATATCAGTTTATGATAAATTGAAAGATCGTGTCTTTTTAGTCAGAGACCGTGTTGGCATTAAACCCATGTATTATGCGGTATTTAATGATTGTATCGTCTGGGCGTCTGAACTCAAAGCTATTGAGCTTTATTTAAAAGACTATAATCTTGAAACCGATAACAGCGCAATATATGATTTCCTCACGTATTCATATATACCAGCTCCAAAAACCAAATATAAAAACATATATAAACTTCGTCCTGCTTACTATCTTTCTGTCAGTACAGTGGACTTAAGTATCAAAACCAACAGGTATTGGGAGATAAAACTGACCGAACAAAATTTTGCACTCCCCGAAGCAAAAGAGCAGTTAAAGTATTTAATAAGGAAGTCGGTACGGGAACAAATGATGAGCGATGTTCCCATTGGTTTTTTTCTTAGCGGTGGACTTGATTCGAGTACTGTTGTGGGGTTTGCGTCAGAATTATCAAACGATTTAAAAACATTTTCTATCGGATTTGATGTCAGCGAACACAGTGAATTAAAATATGCAGAGAAAGTATCCAAAATCTTTCATATCCAAAATTATTCGAGGGTATTATCTTTTACTGACGCTCTGGAACTGATCTCCTCATTAAATAAATGGTATGATGAACCGTTTGGCGATCTATCTGCTTTGCCAACTTTTCTTGTATCTGAATTCGCAAAGGAGTCAGTTACGGTAATTTTGTCCGGTGACGGAGGCGATGAAATTTTTGGAGGATATAACTGGTATGACGATAGGGTTGTTAGCAGGGAAAAGAATTTTAATTCTAAAGTTTTAAACAATATTTTGTCATTAATAAGAAACCGGTATCGCTTCAGTCTTTTAGGCACCGTTGCGGATAAACTGCAGTTAAAGTATTTTCTGCCCAAGAAAGAACTTATTCTCCGTTATAATGAAGCTTTATTGAAGAATGAAAAACAGAGGTTCAGAAAAGAATTAAATATTCCGGAAGATTACAATGATTACTGGGTGATTGACAAATATTCCCTCATTCAAACCACTAAACGTAAAAAACTCCAGTATATTGATTTTAATACTTATCTTCCTGATGATATTTTAACTAAAGTAGACAGAGTTTCCATGGCTGTTTCTCTGGAAGTCAGAGTTCCGCTTTTGTCAACAGAACTGGTGGAATTCATGTTTTCTCTGCCGGAATCGCTTATCTATTATAAGGGGATGCTTAAAGGATTAATGAAAGAAACAGTTAAAGAATTTTTGCCGGATGAGATAGTATACAGGAAAAAGAAAGGATTCAGTATTCCTTATAAAAAATGGGTTTTGGACGGATTTTTTGATGGTAAGCCATTTCAGAAATATCTTCTGGATAAGATGAAATCCTAATCTTATTTTAATACCCGATTTCATATATGAACATATTATATATTCATTCAACACCCTTAGACTATCAGCAAGCAAATATAATTCAAGTTCTGAATATGTGTCAGGCTTTTGCCGTTTCCGGAGCTGAGGTTAGTTTGTTAATAAAGGCTTCAAAGAATGAAGCAGTAAATACCCAGGAATGGATTAAGACACATTTTGGGTTAAGGATTGCATTCCGTTTAATTTATTTTAAAAGCAATTTTTCAATCTTTGGTCGATTTAAGGAATTAGGAATTCTCTTTAGTTCTTTAAATAAGTTGGTTAAAGAAGAAACAAAAAATAGGGACTTTGATTTTGTTTATCTTAGAAATCCAATATTGTTACTTGTGATTAAAGATAAAAAGATGCGTGTTGCCTTTGAGCTTCATAATAATTTTCTACATCCAGATTCAAAGGTACTCGCAAAATTATATGAAAAGTTACTACTTTACTATTACAAAAAAAACTATATAGTAAAAGTAATTACAATAAGTGAAGCTCTTAAGTCTTTTTGGGTTAACAAAGGGATATTGTCTTCAAGCGTAATTTGTCATCATGATGGGTTTAATTCCGAGCATTTCAAAAAAAGCATCGATAAATGCGATGCTCGGGAGGAGCTAAATATTGATAGAAAGACTAAAGTTGTAACTTATACCGGAAGTTTATATCAGGACAGGGGAATTGAATTAATAATTGAAGCAGCCAAATTCGTGCAAGATGCATTATTCTTTGTAGTGGGAGGTCCTCAAAAAAGAGTGGATCATTATAAAAGACAATTATTAGGAAGTGATATTACGAACATTGTATTTACCGGTAGAGTTGAGCAAGAATTAGTTGTTAAGTATTTGTTTGCTTCAGATATCCTTTTATTGATTTATACGGAAAAAGTTCCGACAATCAACTATTGTTCTCCTCTTAAGCTATTTGAATACATGGCTTCAGGCAAGATTATTCTCGGTCATTCATTCCCAACAATTACGGAAGTGCTTACAAATGGGGTAAATGCTATTCTGGTAGAACCTAACAATGTTGAGTTATTTATTGGAAAGCTTAAAGAAACTTTAATAATAAATAACATTATACTTGGGAAAAATGCTAGAACCGAAGCATTTCGGAAATATAGTTGGTTAAAAAGAGCTCAAATGATTATGGAACAATTATAAAAATATATGGAAAACAGTAAACGATCCTTCTTCGATTCAAGTTTTAGATACAAAAAAGTAATTGTTCGAGTTTTCTTTACTTGCTTAATATTTTACTTATATTCAAATATTATTATAGAGTTTATACCATCGCTTGATAAGACAATTAAAGCTTTAAGATTTGTTGCGGATATACTAATAATATTAGTCTCTTTTTATTCCTTTAGAGTTGAATCAAATAGAGCAATTCAGTTATTTATTGGGGTATATTTGTCACTGTCTATGTTTACTTTTGCAATCAATGCAAATGAAGTTAGTTTGTCGACACACTTTAATGGCCTTCGGGAACCTCTTGTATTCTTATGCACGCTTGCATTTTACAATTATCTTTTCAATGCTGAGAATTTTCTTCCTCTAATTAAAAGATTTAACAAATTTCTTTTATTCTTTGCTGTAACTCAGATTCCTTTTGCTTTAAATCAGTTTGTAATTTACGGGGCAGGGGATTTCGTCGGAGGAACATTTAGTAAGGGGGGAAGTGGTATCTTGACAATATCTCTTTCAATCTTAGTGTTTTATTTTCTTCTTAATTATAGTTCTGATTTACATTTTAATAAAATTAAAGCGACTAGAATGATATGGTTATTTGTCCTGCTTATTCCTGTATTTATTAATGAAACCAAAATTAGTGTTTTTATTCTAACAGCAATGTTTGCGCTATTGGTTATAAATAAAGGTCAAATTTTCCTTACTATAATTTCTTCTATTACTGGAATTATTATTTTAGTTCTGTTCGCTTATGTTTATGACGGTGTTAGCCAAGGTCAAGATCAAGTAGGAGGGGAGAACAAATTAACTCAATTCTTTAGTTATGATTTTATTTATGAATATACATTCGCGGGTGATCAGAATTACTTTTCTGAGAATGATATACCTCGATTCTATAAAATGGTTTTGCTATATGAGGTAGTCTATAAAGACCCTCTCGTTGTTTTATTTGGGAAAGGGTATGGTGTTTTTAAGGGGCAGAATTTTTTAGGAGTCAATAATGATGCACAAATAAAATATTGGCACATATATAGAGGTTCTAAAACCATGATAACAACTGCTATTCTACAAGGGGGAGTATTTTTATTAGTAATCTTACTAATAGCAATATTTTATTTTTTATTCAAGGATATTCGTTCCTCAAGACATTTTAATTTTTTACGTTTCAGAATATTTTTAATTTTTATTTTTATAGTATTAGTAGTATACAACGATTCAATTTTTGTGAATTATATCTCTGTCTTTTATTCATATTTTATAATGTTTGCGTTTAATGAAGAGAAAATTTTACAGGCAATGATGAATAATAATTAATGAAAATATTATTAGTTCATTACCGGTTTTTCATATCTGGGGGTCCCGAAAGATATCTTTTTAATATAATGGAATTATTGGCAAAACGGGGTTATAATGTAATCCCCTTTAGCGTAAAAACAAGTTTTAACCGGCACACAGTCTATGGTGATTATTTTTTGTCTTCAATTGGATCCGGAGATGAGGTGTATTCCGGGCAGTATTCAAAAAGAAATATTAAGTTAGTATGGAAAGTATTTACGAGGATAATATATTCGTTTGAAGCAAAACGGAAATTAAAAAAACTCATAAAAAGGGAAAAACCTGATATTGCTTATGTCCTCCAATATCAGAACAAGATGTCCTGCAGTGTTATCGATGAGATTAAGGCGAACAAAATCCCGGTAATTCACAGAATTTCTGATTTCAGTCTTTTTTGCATTACAAGTATTCTTTATCATTATCAAACAGGGAAAATATGTGAAAGATGCATTAATTCGGGTTATTTTCAAGGAGTTATACATAAGTGTGTTAATTCATCATATTTGCAGTCTTTTCTAAAAATGACTGCACTTTATGTACAGGATATTCTTAATATTCAGAAGAAAATTGATTATTTTGTTATACCCTCCAGGTTTTCAATTGGAAAATATCTTGAATATGGAATACCCTCTGATAAAATTATGCATATCCCTACTTTTTTTAATTTTAGTAATAAACATTGTGATGCTTTGGCTTATAATGATTTTGCCGTTTATATCGGGAGGGTCGATCCTGATAAAGGATTATTAACATTAATTAAAGCTTTCGAAGAAACCGATATGAATTTAGTAATAATTGGAGCATCTTCGGGCGATTATTGTGAATATTTAAGAGATTATTTGTTAAAAAAACAGCATAAGATAAAATTTACGGGAAAGCTTGAATTTCCCCAAATAGCTCACTACTTATCTGATTGTATGTTTACCATTGTTCCTTCCGAATGTTATGATAATTTCCCCAATTCCGTATTGGAAAGTTATGGCTTTAAAAAACCGGTTATTGCTACTAATCTGGGGAGTTTGCCTGAAATGGTGATTGACAACAAAACCGGCTATCTTTTTGAAAGTAAAAATCATATCGAATTAAAAGAAAAATGCGGGTACTTGTTCAATAACCGAGATATTGCAAAGGAATTAGGGGAAAACGGATATCACCTGGTGGAGAATGATTTTTCAGCTCAACAACATATTGAAAAGTTGACCGGTTTATTTAATATTGCCCGGAAAAGATATGATTGTAAATAAGTTTATTAAGTTTTTAGGCAAAGCGGATTATCAAATAGATGGGTCCATTAAGGCGTTTGATCTTTTGCGATTGTTAATAAGGCGGTCTATATGGTTCGTTCGCGGTTTGTTATATAGCTTCAGGTTAAAAAAAAGTGGTATGTTTCTCTTCGTGGGTTCAAATGTCAAACTGAGGCACGCTTCTAAAATATCGCTGGGAAGAACAGTTACTTTTGAAGATAATGTAGAAATTAACGCCCTTTCAAAAAAAGGCATCATCCTGGGTAATAATGTTACTATAAAAAAAAATAGTATTATTGAATGTACGGGTGTAATCAGACAGGTGGGGGAAGGACTAATTATTGGGAGTAATGTTGGTATAGCACAAAATGCTTTTATTCAGGTTCGGGGCAAGGTTGAAATAGGTTCAAATGTAATGTTCGGACCGGGAGTATCTGTTTTTTCTGAAAATCACACTTTCGACGATATTAATAAAAACCTGATAAATCAGCCTGTTAAAAGAATAGGTGTGACCATTGAGGATAATGTCTGGGTTGGAGCAAATGTTACTATTTTAGACGGAGTAAGGATCGGGGAAGGGAGTGTTATTGCTGCCGGAAGTGTGGTGACAAAATCTGTTGAAAAATTTTCGGTTTCAGGAGGAATACCGGCAAAATTATTAAAAATAAGAAGTTAAACAATAAATATTAAATAAATATCCGGTAAAATTTTAGGTTATGAAAAAAATATATATAGCAGGATGCGGTGGAATGCTGGGCGAGGCATTTTATAATTTATTTAAAAGCAAGTATGAACTAAAATGTTCAGATATTGATGTAAACGAAAACTGGCTCTCTTATCTGGACTTTCGGGATTTTAATAATTATGAGAAAGATGTTGAGGAATTCATGCCTGATTATCTTTTCCATCTTGGTGCGCATACAGATTTAGAGTATTGTGAGCTTAATCCCGATGAGACTTATTTAACCAACACATTGTCTGTTGAGAATGCTGTTTATATTGCAAATAAGTTAAACATACCGCTACTTTATATTAGTACTGCAGGCATATTTGACGGCAATAAAGAATTTTACGATGACTGGGATATTCCTAATCCTTTGGGAGTTTACGCAAGATCCAAATTAATGGCAGAAAAATTTGTAATTGAAAATGCAGAGCGTTATTTAGTATGCAGGGCAGGCTGGATGATGGGGGGGGGACCTCAAAAGGATAAAAAGTTTATTAATAAAATAATGAAACAGATTGCTATCGGGAAAAAAGAACTTTTTGTTGTTAATGATAAAGACGGAACGCCGACATATACCCATGATTTTGCTAAAAATGTTGATCTTTTGCTTGAAAAAGAATACTGGGGTTTGTACAATATGGTGTGTGGAGGTTTAACAAGCAGATTTGAAGTGGCTCATGAGATGCTGAAGATTTTAGGACTTCAGGACGAGATTTTATTGACAAGTGTTAATTCCGACTTTTTTAAGGATGTTTACTTCGCAGCCCGGCCGGAGTCCGAAAGATTAATAAATAAAAAACTGGATTTAAGAGGTTTAAATATCATGCGTAACTGGAAAATTACCTTAAAAGAATACCTGGAAACTTATTTTATAAATCAGGACAACTCTTAATTATTTTGTTTTAACTAATTACTATTTACCATGAAAAAACAACTTCGTCTTGGTGCTTTTGGTTTCCATTCGATTCCACCAAGAACTGGATCGGCAGGATCTGATAAATTTGCTTTCGAGCTGTATCCACGGATGATAAAAAGAGGGTGTAATGTTGTGGCATACAGCAGATACTACGCTAAGCCTGAAGTAAAAGAGGATTCCTTTTTAGGGATTAAGATATTTAATATACAGACAGTTAATGTCAGCGGATTTGATACTCTTCTTCATTCACTTAAATGCACAATGCACATTATATTGAGGAACACCTGTGATGTTGTTCATATTCATAATGGAGGAAACAGCATTTGGGGTTTGCTTTTAAGAGTTTCCGGAAAAAAAGTAGTGATTACTCAGGACGGGATTGACTGGAAGCGGGACAAGTGGAAGTGGTATGGAAAGTTCTTTTTATATATCTCGACATATCTGACCGCATATATTCCGCATAAAGTCGTTTTTGATAATATTTATACAAAAGAAATATTTGAGAAAAAATTTGACAAAAGATTCGATTTTATACCTTACGGCAGTGAAGTTAAAATGCCGGATCAGTCAGATATTCTAAACAGACTTAACCTGAAAGCGAAGGAGTATTTTCTTTTTGTAGGAAGATTTATTCCTGATAAGGGTTTGCAGTATTTAATACCCGCGTTTGAAAAAGTCAGCACAGATATGAGGCTGGTGATTGTAGGAGGGGCTCCTATTGATAAGGAATTTGAGCAAAATCTCAAATCCACTAATGACCAAAGGATAATATTCCCCGGTTACATATATGGTGATGACGCCACTTATCTCATGATGAATGCATACTGCTATATCCAGCCTTCCGATGTTGAAGGTTTATCTCCTGTTTTATTGCAGGTAATGGGGTTGGGTGTACTGGTAATATGCAGCGATATAAAAGAAAACATTTTCCTTGTTGAAAACAAAGCGACGCTCTTTAAAAAAGGTAATATTAACTCTCTTGCAGAGGCATTAAACGGGATTTTGAGAGATTCTGTGGGGAGTGCAAAAAACGCGGTTTCATTGCAAGAACAAACATTAAAAAAATTTTCCTGGGATAGAATAACTCTTGATTATTTAAAGTGTTTTACTGAATTGTTGTAGTTTTATTTTTATGCGAGTTCTTCATATTACCAATGCATTCCCCATACCGGAACACCCGGCATTCGGAATATTTATCAAGGAACAGATAGAATCTTTAAAGGAAATCGGTATTGACTGCGACGTATTTTTTATAAATGCATACCAGAAAGGTAAACTCGAGTATTTAAGGGTGTTAAGAAAGTTGTTCATACTGATAAAAAACTATGATCTTATTCATTGTCACCATCCGTATACTTTCTTTGCAGCGTTCCTCGCAAATGCTTTCCGCAAAAGGATAATAACTTCTTTCCTGGGTTCAATTGGAAATTCAGATAATAGTTTGTTTGTTGCATTCTCAACGATCATATTATCTGACAGTATAATCGTAAAAAGAGCAGAGAGTATTAAATATTTGACTAAAAAAATCAACCTTATTCCAAATGGAGTAAGTTTAAAACTATTTTCAGAAATAGACAGAGCTGACTCAAGGAGAGAACTAAAGCTTAAGGATAATTCCGTGAAATATGTTCTGTTTTGTTCTGCCGGGGGCACAGATCGTAAAGTCAAAAGATATGACCGCTACTGCACTGTTATTTCAATTCTTAAAAGTGTGTACAAAGAGAATGTTGATGAATTGCTGCTGATTAATGATAACAGAGAGCGGATTCCGTTTTATTTTAACGCTGCCAATGTACATCTTATCACATCAGATTATGAGGGTTCTCCAAATTCAGTAAAGGAATCACTTGCCTGCAATATTCCTGTAGTATCTACAGATGTTGGAAATGTAAAAACCATGCTGGAAGGAATAGAAGGGTGTTATGTGAGTAAAAGTTTCGATCCTGAGGAATTAGCGAACCTGATAGCAGAATCTTTCAAAAATGATAGAATTAAGGGGCGACTTGCGCTTTCTGAAAAAGGACTTGATATGAATAACATAGCCCTGAAAATTCAGGAATTATACAATAGTGTGGTTAAAAATAATTAATTAATTTAAATAAAATGATTTTTAAGTTAAAATTATTAATTTATTACGGGTTTGTTTCGCGTTTACCCCATTCAAGGTTTGCCAAGTTTTTTAATAAAATCAGGATTTATTTTGTATGCAGAATCCTAAGGATTATGCAGTATGACAAAAATTCATATTTTGAACCCAATATTTATATTTCAAATGGTAAAAATATAAAGATCGGAAAGCATTGTCATATTAATGAGAATGTTTTTATTCAAGGTGGAATTATTGGTGATTATTGTATGATTGCCCCGAATGTATCAATTTTAAGCGGAATGCATAATTATTCGAATACTTTGATCCCTATGATTAAGCAGGGGGGTGAAATAAATAAAATATCGATAATTGAAGATGACGTTTGGATTGGAAGAAACGTTGTGTTAATGCCTGGTATTAAAATTGGAAAGGGTTGCATAGTCGGAGCAGGTGCAGTTGTAACTAAAAATGTGGAACCTTACTCGGTCATTGGGGGAGTTCCAGCTAGATTGTTAAAGAAAAGGGATTGATTTTATGTGCGGGATCTTTGGTGTTTTAAATTATAAGAAAGGTAATCCAGTAGATTTAGATTTATTAAAACAATCTACACGACTAATGACACACAGGGGACCAGATGATGAAGGATATTATACTGATGATAAATGTGGAGTGGGGTTGGGTCATAGAAGATTGACTATTATAGACATAGAAACGGGAAAGCAACCAATGTCTAATGTTGATCAAAGTCATTGGATCGTTTTTAACGGTGAAATTTATAATTTCCAGGAGTTAAAAAAATACTTAGCGTCTAAAGGACATAAATTCTTAACAAAAAGTGATACCGAAGTATTATTAGCTGCTTATGCTGAATTCGGAGAAGAGATGACGAAAAAGCTGAATGGTATTTTCGCTTTTGCAATTTGGGATAAATCAAAGAATAAATTCTTTATAGCCAGAGACCATTTTGGAGTAAAACCACTTTATTATTATTTTGATTCAAATGTCTTTGTTTTTTCATCTGAGTATAAAGCAATAATAAATTATACTAAAATTGAACGAGTAATAAACGCGGAAGCCTTATTTCTATGTCTGAATTTTCGACATACACCGGCACCACTAACTTTAATGCAGGATATTAAAAAGCTTTATCCTGGGCATTCGATGTCTTTAATGAATGGAAAGCTATCAATAAGTAAGTATTTGGATTTTAATCATATACTTAATAGTAAAAAGGGGGGAAATTATAAAGAAGAACTAAAATATAATTTTGAACTAGCAGTTAAAAGACAAATGATATCTGATGTACCAATAGGTATATCATTAAGTGGTGGTATTGATTCCGGGGCTATTCTAGCCACAATGACCAAAATTGGTGGTAAAGTTCATGCTTTTACGGTCGGTTTTGAAGGTAACGATTCAAACAAAAATGAGATAAAACAGGCAAAAGTAAATGCACAATTCTATGGGGCGGAGTTTAATTATGAATTAATTTCGGAAAATGATTATTTGGATAATATGAATAAGTACATCTGGCATATTGAAGAACCAGTTGGCAATGAATCGGCCCTTGCTTATTATTTCGTCTCAAGATTAGCAAATAGTAAAGTGAAAGTATTATTAAACGGGCAAGGGGCAGATGAACTTTTTGGAGGCTATCAAAGATATTCCGGGGTCTACTATTCTGATAGAATAAGAATCCCCAATTCTTTCTTAAGAGCTACACAAAATTTAGTAGGTTCCTTACGGCTTAAAAGCCAATTAGATAAGATTATTGAACTTAATGAGCAAAGTACACTTCTTTCAAAAATATCCGCTATATGTTCAATATTAAGTCCCGAACTTAGAATAAATTTACTTAATGAAAGAATGCAATCCCTGAATAACTCTTCAATTATTCAGGGGGAAGCAAAACATGTTCTCGAAGGTATTCATGGGGGTCAACTTGTAGAAAAACTATTATATTTTGATATGTTTACATTGCTATCAGAGAATTTGTTGTTGAGTGAAGATAAAATGTCTATGGCGGCAAGTATTGAGGCTAGAGTCCCATTCTTAGATATTGAATTAGTAAATTATGTGTTGGGAATTCCCATTAATCAAAAAATAAAGTACTTTAATAGAAAACACATTTTAAAAAAAATGTGTAGTGATTATTTTCCAAAGGAAATGGTTTATCAGAAAAAGAGAGGTTTTAATAATCCCATGGCAATATGGATTAATGGTATTCTTGGTAAGGAAATTAATGACTTAACACACTCAAGAGATTCCATTTCTCAAAATTATTTGAACATTAAATCTGTTGATAAATTAGTTTTACAACATAAAAATGGTGTTTCGAATAATCTTAGAATACTTTTTTTGATTTATTCCTTAGAAAAGTGGAACAACATATTTATTAAACAATAAATACATATGTGCAATAATTTAAAAACATTCTCTATCCAAAGTAATTCTGTATTCGATGATGAAGTTATTTTATTTATAAATAGAAGTATTTATGGTGTCCTCTTTTATCAGGGATTTAAAGACAAATCTGTAGCCATTAAATTATATGATGGTAATAGATTAATTGGACTAATTGTTTATAGATTTGTTTTCATTAAATATTCAATTAAAATTGCTGTTTTAGATATGTGCGCAATTTCTGAAGGGGCCAACGAAAATGAAGATATAGAAATAAGAACATTAATTTATGACAGATTAATTAAAGAGGTTAAAGAAAAGAATATTGCATACATTTATTTCTCTCGCTGGTCTCGGGAGTACGACAATAAATTAATCCCCAAATGCTTTATATTAAAAAAACACGCAACTTTCTTGTTAAATATTAACAAAAATGAGAATGAGTTATTCGATAAATTCAATTCTAAATTGAGAAATACCATAAGAAAAGGGTTATCTAGTAATCTTAAAATAATTTGTTATGGGAGGGAAATACAAGACAATGTTCTTAATGATTTCGCAGATTTAATGTTAATGACACAAATGAAAGCGGTAAAGAAAAACAAAAAAACTTCTATGCTGACCAAATCAAGTTCTTATTTAAAGTCTATTCTTTTTAATGAGGCTTCATTTATTATAGTGGCATATCGAGAGAATACCATAATAGCGGGTGCATTAATTATTTATAGTGGTTCGACAATGTATTACTATTTGGGAGCCTCTAATCTGGAATTGAATAGAAAATATGCGGCGGCAGATTTGCTTCAATGGGAGATTATAAAATATGGAACAGAAAAAGGGATTAAATTTTACGATCTCGGTGGGGTACCTATTAATCCAGGGAAAGATCACCCAGCCTATGGTGTTTACAAATTTAAGGAAAAGTTTGAAGGTGAGTATAGGGAATATTATGGGGGTTACTATTCAAAAAATATAGGTTATTATTTAATGTTTAAATTAGTTTTTAATAATTTATACTTAAAACGCTATCTTCATAAAATATTATTAAAATTAAAAGTAATTGAAATATAGAATTAATCTATGTATTAAGACTATTTTTAAGGAATGCGAACATTGGAAATGTTATGTTGATGAAATATTCTCAAGAGTATAATAAAATAATTTGCAATATACATGTTTCTCAAAAATTATTATTCAAATTTGATAATAAAACCTTTATTGCAAAAATTCTATATTATTCTGGACTATATAAGAATTATTTTTATATTTACATTGACTCAAATAAAATTGTAGGTTCAATTCTTTTACGAAAAAGAATTAGTTCGTTTTCGATAAAAAGATTTTGGTGGATATATGGAGTATTTATAATTGAAGAAGAACGAGGTAAAGGCCATAGTAGAAGGCTTATGAAAGAAGCGCTATTGTTATTGAAGAACCAAAATGTTTCTGAGGTGTTTTTGTACGTTGACAAAAAGAATGTACCAGCCAAGAATTTATATATTAATTTAGGCTTTAAGGAGATAAAATGTTCAAAATATCATAAACTTAAAACAAATCAGTATTTAATGAGGTTCGACCTTTATAATTATATAATATAGTATTGCGCAAATTATAATTATTTATATATGTTTAAAGTAATATTTACTCTTGATTACGAAATTCACGGGAATGGACAAGGTTCGCCTATTAAATTAATTGTTGAGCCAACAGATCGAATTCTAAAACTCTTTAACAAATATAATGCTAAATTAACTATAATGGCTGATGTTGCAGAAATCCTTAAATTTAAGGATTATTATACGGACACAGGTGAGGACAAATTTGCTTATGAAAAGATAGTTCAACAAATGCATTACGCTATAAAAAATAATCATGATGTGCAACTGCATATACATTCTGGATATTTTGATAGCACATATAATGGTAAAGAGTGGATACAAAATTGGGAAGAATATAATCTCGCCACCTTAAGTTATGATGTTATATTCAAAAGGATAAAAATGTGCAAAGAATATCTTGAGGATGAACTGCAAAAGTCAAAAAAAAATTACAATTGTTTTGCATTTAGATCTGCAAACTGGTCCATGATGCCAACGCAAAATATTTCCAAAGCATTAATAAACAATAATATTAGAATTGATTCTTCTGTATTTAAGTGGGGAAAACGAAATGGCAGAGTTAAATTTGATTATTCTTCAGCATATGATCAGTTACTTCCTTGGTTTATAAGTCAAACGGATGTAAATATGTCAGATAGTAATGGAAAACTCTTAGAAATACCCATTTATACTGAACTGAAGTATAGGTATCAATTTATTAGTTTGGTCAGGATCTATCGAGCAATTACTAGTTTGATTCATAAACATAGCAAAACCCGCATTCCTATTAATACCACACACAATTTTAATAAAAATAAGAATAGTATCATTAAAAATATGAATAAGCAAATATTTAAGAAAATTGCATGGAAGTTGGATTTTAACCAGGCAACGGGCAACCAATTGATAAAAGCATTAAAGAATATAAATCTAAATTATGGAAATATGGGTGTTCCTATCCCAATTGTCTTAATCGGACATTCAAAGTCTTTTATTAATCTTAATGAATGGCAGTTGAAACCTTTACTTGAATTTATTTCATTATCAAATAATACTTTTGAATTTTCAACTTTTGATGATTTAGCATTGGAAACTTACCGAAATATGAAAGAGAAACCAGTTATAGATTATTATGAGAAAGGGTAAATTTACTTTGATTAAAATATTACGTGGTTTTAAGAACAGGTTTTTGCATATAATTGCTTATGTCGCTTTTCCACACCCAATTCCCGTATTGCTTCATCGCTTAAGGGGAGTTAAAATTGGAAAATCATCACATATTCATAGATTTGTTTATATAGATGATAAAAATCCCGAATTGGTTATTATTGGAAATAAAGTGGCAGTTTGCGCTGGAAGTATGATTCTGGCTCATCAACGAGATTTATCAAATCACTTTGTTGGAATGGCCGGAATGGACCATCCCGAGATAGAGGGTAAGGTAATATTGGAGGATGGAGTTCAAATCGGAGTGGGGGCAATTATTCTTCCCGGGGTTAGGATATCTAAAGGTGCAATAGTAGCGGCAGGTTCTGTCGTCACCAAAGATGTTCCATCATATACATTGGTTGGGGGTATTCCCGCTAAGATTATTAAATATTATGATCAAAAAGCATGAAGAAAAAATACGATTTCTGGATCGACATTGATAATGCGCCTCATGTTCAGATTTTCGCACCCATCATAAACCAATTAGAAAAGAGGTATATGGTACTAATAACCGCGAAAGACTATGGGCAAACAATAGGATTGCTAAATGTTAAAGGAATACACTTTATCAAAATTGGAAAACACCCTGGGAAAAGTTTGTTCTTCAAGATAACCGGAAGTATTTTTAGAGCGATTCAGTTATTCTTTTATGTACGAAAAATGCAAATTAAATTGGCGGTGAGTCATGGTTCTAGAAGTTTGATCATAGCCTCTTTTCTACTCAGAATAAAATCTGTCGTTATGTTTGATTATGAGTATTCAGAGAAATACTTAAAGGCTCATTTAGCGACATTTTTGCTTATTCCGGATTTATTGGGAATCAAAACCTTATTAAAATTAGGTTTTAATTCAAAAAAAATATTTGAATATCCCGGCATGAAAGAGAATATTTATGTCCCTTTTTATTCTCCGGATACTAGCATAGCCCGCCAACTCGGGATAAACTCGTCCAGGATTATCGTACTATTCCGGCCACCCAGCGAGATATCCCACTATAATAAATCTATTGGTTATAATATTATTAATGAGTTGCTAGCTTATTTACTTAAAAAGGAAAATTTACAAATATTAATTACACTTAGATATTCGTCACAATTAGCACAATATGTGCATTTTATTAATCATAAAAACGTTATTTTGCTTAATAAAGTTTATGATGGGTTAGATTTAATTAATCTTTCAGATATAGTTATTAGTGGTGGCGGTACAATGAATCGTGAAGCCGCCGTTATGGGTGTTCCTGTATATAGTGTATTTCAAGGAAGCAAAGCAACCATTGACTTGAATTTGGCAGAGAAAAACAAACTGATATTTATTGAAGAAGTAAATGATTTTCAAAAAATCATTCTGAAAAAGAAATCCGCTAAAAAATACTCTTTAGCAAAAGATTCTTTTACATATGTGCTGGAATTTCTCGAAAATAAATTATACTAACTAAACGGGGAGAATTTTTTGAATTCATCAGAAAAATATATATTCCATTTTAGCAAAAATGATATTATCAATAATAACATAAAATGTTATTTAACAGAAAATGATTTTTTTCTGAAATTCTCGTTAAAACACAAAGTATATTATAATTTAGTCCGGCCATATATACCGAAATTTCTTCGAAAAAAAATACAGGAAGTTTTTAAGTTAAAAACGAAATATCAGAGAAATTTTATATCAAGAGAATTAGTTGATCTTGTTCTCGCTTCAAATAAAGAGATGCTGGATGGTTTTTACTATCAAGGGAGGAAATCTTCAGCAGTGGTTTTGACGCATGATGTGGAGGAAGAAGAGGGCTTTAATTTTATTCCTAAAGTAATTGAACTTGAGGAAAAGTACGGATTTAAGTCATCCTGGAATATCGTGCCATATAAGTATAAAATTGATGACGGGATTATTAATTTAATCAATAGTTCCAGGCATGAAATTGGAATTCACGGGTATAACCATGATGGAAGGTCATATTATTCTGAGAAAATTTTTAATGAAAGAATTCCGTTTATTAATTCAGCATTAAAAAAATATGGGGCTGTGGGTTTCAGATCACCGATGGTACACAGGAATCTTAGCTGGCTTCAAAAACTTGATGTAGATTATGATGCTTCCTGCTTTGATTATGATCCATTTCAGCCATTTCCCGGAGGGACAGGTTCAATTTGGCCATTTATTGCAGGTAAATTTGTAGAACTCCCTTATACCATGCCTCAGGATCATACAATGTTCTATGTTCTAAAACAAAAGAACATAGATATTTGGAAAAACAAGGCAAATTGGATAAATAAAAATAAGGGCGTAATACTGACTTTGACTCATCCCGATTATTTGGCGGATAAAAAACATTTGGAAATTTATGAGGAATTGCTTAAATATCTGAAGTCAATTGAAAATGCCTGGTTCTGTTTACCACGGGAGCTGGCGAAGTGGTGGAGGGAGATGAGTGAACGGGAAAGTGTGAATGGGGAACGGTAAACAGTGAACAGTAGGTAGTAAGCAGTAGGCAGTAGCAGTTAAGAGTGAAGAGTAAACAGTAAATAGTGAATTGTAAATGGTAATTAATATTAAATTTATGGAGTTAAAATGAATATACCTTTTCTTGATCTGAAAGCACAATATAAAACAATTAAGGATGAAGTGCTTCCTGAAATTAATAATGTCCTTGATAATACAGCATATATACTCGGGAAACCTGTCGCGGAATTTGAACGGAATTTTGCTGAAGCGCATAATGCAAAGTTCTGCGCGGGTTTGAGTTCGGGAACTGACGGCAATCATGTGGTTCTGTGGGCACTTGGTATCGGGCATGGAGATGAAGTAATAATACCGGCAAATACTTTTATTGCAACAGCATGGGGAGCAACTTTATGCGGAGCTACTCCGGTATTTGTGGATTGTCATCCGGATAGCTATAATATTGACCCGGAGAAAATTATTGCGGCTATTACACCGAAAACTAAAGCAATTGTTGCAGTTCATTTGTATGGGCAACCGGCGGACGTGGATGCGATTGGTGAACAGTTAACGGTAAACGGTTATGAGTTAATTGAAAAGGGTAAATTTCAAAACAAACAGAGCGCACAAGTGATTTATCTGGTGGAGGATTGTGCACAAGCACATATTTCGGAATACAAGGGGAAAAGAGTAGGCTCTCTCGGAATCGCATCATCCTTTAGTTTCTACCCGGGAAAAAATCTTGGTGCCTACGGCGAGGGTGGGGTTGCAATGACTGATGATGAGAGTCTTGCGAAAAAATTTAAAATGTTGCGTGACCATGGTGCGGAACAAAAATATTATCACCAATCTTTTGGACATAATTACAGAATGGAAGGGATACAGGGAGCTGTACTCGGTGTGAAATTACGTCATTTGGAAGATTGGACGAATGGGAGAAGGAGAGTTGCCGCTAAGTATAAGGAGTTATTGAAGGATGTTGAGGGGATCGTTCTTTCGAAGGAGATGGAGTATGCTAAACATGTGTATCATTTATTTGTGATTAAAGTGAACGGTGAACGGGGAACGGTAAATGGTGAAGGGGGAATGGTGAATGGTGAACAGGGAACAGTGAAGGGGGAACGGTCGGCAAAAAGAGACCAATTGCAGAAGTTTTTGGGGGATAATGGGGTTGCTTCAGGATTACATTATCCGATACCTCTTCATATTCAGCCATGCTTTGAACATCTTGGTTATAAAAAGGGAGACTTCCCGATTACTGAGGAATTGGCAGAGCAAGGGCTTTCGCTTCCAATGTACGCAGAATTGACGGATGAGCAGATTAGTTATGTGTGCGGGAAGATAAAAGAGTTTTTTAGTAAAGAGTAAACGGTGAACTGTGAATGGTGAATAGTAAATGGTGAAGAGTGAACTGTGAATGGTGAAATGCTAAATCAAAGACCGCATAAGAATTTGGAATTGTGGCAGAAGGCAATAGATTTTGTCACAAATATTTACGAAGCAACTAAGGAATTTCCTAAAGCGGAAGAATTTGGTCTGAAAAGTCAGCTCAGGAGAGCAGCAATTTCTGTTCCTTCTAATATTGCAGAAGGATTAACCCGCAGAACAAATGCCGACAAAATCCATTTTTTAGTAATCGCTAACGGTTCACTTAGTGAGATTGATACGCAGTTAGAAATTTCATTAAAGTTGAATTTTATTAATATTCCGGAATTTGAGTTACTGGAGAATAAATTAATAGTCGTTCAAAAATTGCTGAGCGGATTAATCAGATGTTTAAAAAACTAAACCGTTCAACCAACTATTCACTATTTACAGTTCACCACTCACTATTCACAGTTCACCCTTTACCATGAACTTTTCACAAAAAAATTTGTAAAAATATTATTTTAATAGATGAATCTACCAAAGTATAAATACTTCCTGGCGATAAATGACTTTTTTAGCCTGATTACTTCATTTTATCTGGCGGGGTATTTTAGTTCCCTTGTCGTTAATGTTGCAATTGGCTATCCTTTCCAAGATTTTCATTCACCTCTAATTGTTTTTGCTGTTGCTTCTTCAGTTTTTGTTCTGATATTTCAATCGAATAATCTTTATAAAATAAATTTATTCTTAACACGCTCTAAACAATTAGTTTCTCTTGTTAAATCACTTCTGTACGGAATTGCAGTTCTCCTGATTCTTTCGTTCTTTTTTAAATTTCCTATACTGACTGATTCAAGGGTGTTTATGCTTGCTTTTACTTCAGTTATTATATTAGTGGTTACACGTATAATAATTTTACGCAGGTTATACGGACTGTTGGCAAAGAAAAAAATACTAAACAGGAATATCCTTATTGTCGGAGCCGGAAAAGCTGGTAAACTTATAGCAACCAAGATTTTATTTGAAAATCCTTATGGGATTTATATTCTGGGTTTTGTTGATGATAGTATTCCGATGGAGACAGTAATTGCGGGAAAAATCAGAGTTCTGGGGACGGTTTCGGATATTCACTCTATAGCCAGCAGGACAAAAATAAATGAAGTAATTATTGCTATTGATAATATAAATTATGACAGGATCCTGGAAATTGTTGATCAGTGTAATAATCTTGAGGTCCCGATAAAATTAGCGTCGGAGCTTTTTGGGATAGTGCCTCAAAAGGTATTTACGGAGAGTTATAACGGTATACCCATTATTGAAGCTTCACCAAAGATAAACAGGAAAATGTCTCTTTTCTGTAAGAGAATATTTGATTTTTCTGCGTCCCTGCTGGCATTGATAATTCTTTTCCCTTTCTTTTTCATCCTGGCGATAATAATTAAAATTACATCCAGAGGTCCGGTTTTTTATACTCATACACGAATAGGAAAGAACGGTAAGCCATTCAGTTTTTACAAATTCAGGTCGATGACGGTAATTGAGGGGGATGATAGTAAAAGAAAAAAAATGATGCTTGAGTTTATGAAAAAAGGAAAAACCCAGTCAGCGAATGACACTAAAATTATTAACGAGAGCCGGATTACGGCAATAGGTAAATTTATCAGGAAGACATCGATTGATGAATTACCTCAATTAATAAATGTAATAAAGGGAGATATGAGTTTAGTGGGACCAAGGCCATGCTTACTGTACGAATATGAAAATTATGACGAATGGCAAAAACGAAGAGTCTTGGTTCTTCCAGGCTGCACGGGACTCTGGCAGGTATCAGGAAGGAGCAATGTCTCTTTTACAGATTCTGTTGTTCTGGATATTTACTATATTAATAATATGTCCCCCTGGCTGGATTTACATTTAATGCTTAAGACTATTCCGGTTATGCTGTTGGCGAGGGGGGGGAAGTAGAGAGTAAACAGTGAACGGTGAACAGTAAACAGGGAAGAGGGAAGGGCGAATGGGGAACAGTGAACGGTAAATGGTGAATAGTGAATGGTAACTTAAAATAAAATAAAGGAATATAGTATGAACGTTGGAATTATTGGTCTTGGGTATTGGGGTCCGAATTTGGTGAGAAACTTTCTTGCTAATAAGGATGTGAAATCATTGTGGGGATGCGATCTTAATGTGGCAAGATTAAAATCTATTGAGGGTAAGTTCCCGTCTGTTAAATTAACTCCAAACACAGATGAGATTCTTCTAAATAAAGATATCGATATTGTCGTTATAGCAACACCGGTCCAGTACCATTTTGATTTAGCAAAAAAAGCTCTTGAAAACGGGAAACATATCTGGGTCGAAAAACCGTTTACTTCAACATCGGTGCAGGCAGAAGAGTTGATTCAACTGGCTGAGAAAAAGAAACTGGTTATTTTTGTTGATCATACATTTATATATACCGGCGCAGTTAGAAAAATTAAAGAATTAATTGATAAAAAGGTGCTGGGAGATGTGATTTATTTTGACTCCGTAAGGGTTAATCTTGGATTGTTCCAGCATGATGTTAATGTAATCTGGGATCTGGCATGTCATGACCTATCAATTATGGATTATATCTTAAATAAAAAAGTTGTGGCTATATCCGCAAACGGAATAGCAAATTATTACGAACACGAAAATATTGCTCATCTGGCAATCTATTTTGAAAATAATTGTTTTGCGCACTTCCATGTAAGCTGGACATCTCCGGTGAAAATCCGCAGGGTTCTGATTGGCGGAAAAAATAAAATGCTGGTCTGGGATGATATGCTGCCGACTGAAAAGGTAAAGATCTATGATTCGGGAGTGGAGCTTGATTCTCCGGAAGAGATTCACAAAATTCTTGTTCAATACCGAACGGGAGATATGTTCTCTCCAAAACTTAATGAAACGGAAGCTCTTGCAATGGGAGTAAAAGAGTTTTTAGCTTCTATCCAGGAACATCGTCGTCCGCTTACAGGCGCTTACGAAGGACTTAAGGTTGTAAAGATATTGGAGGCGGCAGAGAAGTCTATTAAGAAAAGAGGGGAATTGGTGGAGATTAGTGGATTTTAATTGGTGAATAGTGAACTGTAAACAGTTAATAGTGAAGGGTGAACAGTAAAAAATTTGAAATATTTTGGAGTAAATTATGGAAAAGAAAAATATTAATAATGTGAAGCTTGGCAAGGATGTGAAAATCTTTGATTTTGTTAATTTGTATGGGTGCTTTATTGACGATGGTACAAAAGTGGGTACTTTTGTTGAGATTCAGAAGAATGCGTTTATAGGGAAAAATTGCAAGATATCCTCTCATACTTTTATTTGTGAGGGTGTTCATATCGAAGATAATTGCTTTATTGGGCATAATGTGACTTTCATAAATGATAAATATCCACGCTCCACTAACGAGGACGGGTCTCTGCAATCCGAAGCGGACTGGAGCGTTGTTGAAACATACGTGAAAAAGGGAGCTTCGGTGGGTTCTTCATCTACGGTTTTGTGCGGAGTGACTATTGGAGAAGGTGCAATTGTAGGAGCGGGGTCTGTTGTGACAAAGGATGTTCCTCCTCGGACAGTTGTTGCGGGTTGCCCGGCACGGGTGCTGCGTAAATTGTAATTAAATTAAAAGCCCGTGATAAATTAATTGCGGGCTTTTTTTTCATCATCTATTTATTAAATATGAAAAATCACATTGTATTTTTACTTTGTTTTCTTACAATATCCTTAAATATTTCCGGTCAGTCTAATTTAGTTCCTGTTTACAATAGTGTATATGATTTTCTGGAGAGAATGACCGTTAAGGATGTTATAAATTTCAACTCGTTTGTTAAACCTATTGAGAGAAAAGAGATTGCTAAGTATTTGCAAAATATTAACACACAGAATCTTTCATCTATCGAGGTTGAGGAATACGACTGGTATAAGCGAGAGTTTTATGATGAGTTGAATGATGATCAGATAGTTGAAAGATGGAATCTTTTTCATTATAAAGATAGTGTCTTTTCCTTTACATTCAATCCCATTTTCGATTTAAAGATTTCACAACAATTTGAAGAATCCCAGTTAAAGCGTTACTGGGGTTTTTCTTTTTATGGTAATATTGCAAATAATTTTTCTTTCCAAGGAGATTTTCGCGATAACTGGGAGAAGGGGGATAACTTAGACAGGGAATACAAATTTAATTCTCAGACCGGACCCATTATACTAAAAGCTACCGGAAACACAATGGAATATAGCGAAACGCGGGGGGCTTTATTATATTCTAATGATTGGTTGACTTTTGGTGCAGTAAAAGAGTTAATCAATGTAGGCAGTGGTTATCGTTCGCAGTTAGTCCTTTCTGAGAAGTCTCCATCATTTCCATCCATCTTTTTGAAGATCAATCCCGTAGATTGGTTGCAATTTTATTACATGCATGGATGGTTACTCTCGAGAGTGGAAGATTCTCTTTCGACATACAAAACTTTTATTGAGGGACGGGATAGACGAATTTATAGAGACAAGTATTTTGTGATGCACGCTCTACAAATTAATCCATATACGGATGTCTCTATTAATATAGGTGAGACAGTTATCTACAGTGATAATGGAGTTTATTTCGGCTATCTGATTCCATTTTTGTTCTTTAGATCAGTAGATCACATGTTTGAAGGCGGGGGCGGAGGAAATGCCGGAAATAATGGTTCGATTTTTATGGATGTGAATTATAGATTCTTGTCAAAATTCAAGACATATTTTTCTTTATTCATAGATGAGCTTTCCCTTGCTGATTTACTTGGCGGGGACACGGACAGGAATCAATTTGCGTTTTCCTGGGGACTTTCGGCTTATGATTTCGGGATTAGTAATTTGGGGGTAAAAGTTGAATATACGCGTATCCTTCCCTGGGTTTATTCTAATTTTGTACAAACGCAAACGTATACTAATTCCAATTATCTGCTTGGGCATTATATCGGGCAGAATGCGGATCAGTTGTTTTTGCAATTAGATTACCGGTTGATGAGAGGTTTGGAGTTTAAGTTATGGGGTGAAATGATCAGGCAAGGGGGATTTGATGATGTGTCAAAACAGTATACTGATCCGGGGGAAGCTTTTCTTTATGGGCTGCGAAGAAATGAAACTAATGTTGGGTTTGAGGTGAGGTATGAATATATTAATGATCTTTTTGCCAAAGTGAGTTATGTTTATTCGGAGGTGGAGGATGAGGATGGTTTGAGGACACCTTTCTTTATGTTGGGATCTAAACACTCGTTTTCGGTGGGCTTCTACTATGGTTTGTAAGGTTGATGAAGTTGATTAGTCCGTTAGTTAACGGATCCGTCCACCGACGGATTTATAAGTTGATTTGTTAATGGTTTTACAATGAATTACTTTGCAGATTATAAAAACAGGAAAATACGACTCAGCAATGAACGCAAAAATCATTTTGAAGAAAATCATCCTGAATTAGTGAATCAGGAAATGAAGATTGAAGAAACTTTAAGTTCACCGGATTGTATCATTAATTCTAATACTGATACTTCTGTTGAATTGTTTTATAAATATTATAAGTCTACACCGGTTGGAGCAATGTATCTATGTGTGGTTGCGAAATTTATTGGTGGTAATGATTTTATAGTTACTGCTTATTTTACTGACGTAATTAAGAAAGGTGAGTTATTGTGGAAAAAGAAATAAAAATATGGTTCGATAAAGAAGCGGATTATTTAGAGGTAATCTTTGAGAAAAAAGCCGGTTTCTTTAAACAAACTGAAAATGATGCTGTAATGGAAAAAGTTGATAATGAAGGGAATATTCTCGGTTTTTCTATCCTAAAAGTAAGTGGTCTAAAAAATATTCCTTTTACTTTCTCTTTGAAAAGTTCAGTGGCGTAGGTTAAGAGTTGATAAGAAAAAAAGGAAAAGGCTGAGGTAGAGGAGAAGGGAATCTGAAAACAGATAACAGAAGACAGAAGAAAAGGAAAAGGTTGAGGTAGAGAAAATCTATTTGTAGGCTTCTTTTCGGTGCTTTATCCTGAAAATATTGATTGTTCTCAATTTGTCATCAATTTCAAATAGTATTCTGTATTTTCCGCTACGGATTCTGTACCCCTCCCGGTTTGTCAACTTTTGAATCCCGATTGGACGTGGATCCCGGGCTAATTGCAGCAAGCGGGGAACAATCTATTTTACCTCCAGAGCCGGATATTTGTCGAGATCTTTTTGTGCTGAGGGTTTGATTTTAATTTGATAATCCACGCTTAGCCAGATATTGGTCTATGGTTAAACTCTTTCCTTTTACTTTCTTTGCTTTTTCAAGGTCGGAAATGTCCTCAAGTAGTTCCAGGGCATCTGTCAGTGCAGGACTTTTTTTTAATTTTGCCCATTTTTCTGTGGAAATTTGAATATTCTTTTTAGATTTCGTTATCATATAGTTGCTATTCTTAATGGATATTTATACAAATATAATGAAAATTGAGATGATATCATAAGCAATTAATGGGGTGATAAGTTGATGAGAAAAAAAGGGAAAGGCTGAGGTAGAGGCTGAGAAAATCTGAGGACAGGAAAAAAGGTTCTCGCGGAATCCGCAAAATATCGCAGATTTAAACTTTTTTTTAGATAAGATGGGGAAAATCATAGTTCCGATCAGTTCTCAGGTGCATCGTTGTAATGGAAGTATTTATGACAGAAGTAGTGACGGTGATTATGAACTTAAAACAAATGAACAAATCAAAGATTGTTATTTACGTAAAAGTTCATTCTATACAGAGAATACTATATATCCATTTCTAACCGAAAAAGATTTTGAAGTAGGTATTGTTCAACGAGCACGAGATATTATCCGAGTTTATAGACCCTTACACCCATGGAATGATTTACCACTTAATGAGTTTTATAAAGCATCCGGTCTGTATCGTAAAGACATTGCAAGCGGATTAAAGGGTTTTACTATGGCCTCTTTACTCCTCTTTGGTAAAGAAGAGGTTATTCAAAGTACTTTGCCATATTATAAAATTGAAGCATTAGTCAGGCGTATTGATTTAGAACGTTATGACGATCGTCTTAGTATCAGATGTAACCTTATTGAGGCGTATAAACTTCTTATGGACTTTGTTGCAAAACATTTACCCGATAAATTTTTTTTACAGGGTGATCAAAGAATCTCTCTAAGAGAAAAGATTTTCAGGGAATTAATTGCGAACTTCATTATACACCGTGAATATGCTAATGCATTTCCATCTTCATTAATCATTTTTAAAGAAAAAGTAGTAATGGTTAATGCTAATAAACCTCATTTTTGCGGCGAGTTATCACCCGAAAAACTTGTTCCCTTTCCTAAAAATCCAACTTTAGCTAAATTCTTTGTTCAATTAGGCCGTGCAGAAGAATTAGGCACCGGTATCCGAAGGGTTTTCAAATATATATACGATTATTCAGGGAGAGAGGATATATTATTTAAGGAAGAGGATATTTTTACAGTTGAAACTCCTTTGCCTTGCGATAAAGTAATTACCGGCGAATTAAATGGCGAATTAAATGGCGAATTAAATGAAGGTCAGCAAAAGGTGTTTGTTTTAATCAAAAATAGTGGTGGTATTCAAGCTGGAGAAATATCGAAAAAAATTAATATGGCTTTTAGTACTGTTGATAAACATATCCGCGTATTGTTGAAGAAAAAATTGATTGAAAGGCAGGGTAGTAAAAAAACAGGCGGATATTGGAAGATATTGGCAAGTAAGGAATAAATGAAGAAAAGGAAAAGGTGGAGGGGGTTATGAGTTTATTGTCATTGGAGTCATTAATAGTCATTAAGTGGTCATTAATAGTCATTCAGTATACCAGAGGAATATTGGAATAGTTGATTAGGGGATGAAGGGGAAAAGATCCCGCCCAAGCGGGACAGGGGAAAAGAGGAAAAGAGGAAAAGAGATAAAAAGGTAAAAAGGAATAGTTTATCCCGACAAGCAGGCCGTTGTAATGAAAAGGTTTTGTCCATAATTATAAGGCTTTCTTGTTTTATCTTTGCGTTCTTTGCGGTTTTCCTTTGCGGTCTCTGCGTGAAACCGTTTAATTTGCCTAAAAACAGTCCGTCAGCTGACGGATTGCGAATAAGATAATTAGGAATTCTTTTTTACTATTTTGCCAAATCTTAGTTCTGCAATAGCCTGCTCGGCGGAGGAAGACAGAGGACGGAACCATCCACGACCAGTCGGGACAGGCAGATTCACACGGATTCTCACAGAGAAGGAAAAGGTGGAGGGAGAGGAAAAGAGACAAAAAGGTAAAAAGATTAAGAAGTAAAAAGGTTATAAGTTAATAATGATATTTACATTGGATAAAGCTGATCTTCTCGTCTTTTACAATATAAACTAAACGATGTTCCTGGGTGATTCTTCTGGACCACACTCCGGCTCCCAAATAACGAAGTGGCTCGGGTTTGCCAATTCCTTCAAAAGGATTACGCATTATTGCCTCAACTATATCGAATATCCTTATGGCAACTTTATGATCATTTTTTACCCAATCTGCCAGGTCTTCTCTGAATTCTGTGTGAAATATGCTTAGGCGTTCTTTCCGGTTTTTATTTTTCAAAACCGAATTCCCGTTTAAGTTCTTCTATTGACAGGGGAATTTCGTTATCCTCTTGATCTTTCAGTAACGTTTTTAATAAGCGTTGAGCATTCTTAGGTGAACGAAGGAGATGAGCGGTCTCAAGTATACCTGTCAATTCACTTTCTGAGATTAATGCAACATTTTCAGCGTTTTTACGATTAATTACTACAACTTCTTTGTTGAGCGAAACCTCATCTAATAAGCTTGCAAGATTAGCTCGAGCCTGAGTATATGTTAAACTAATGGACATTTTAATTATCTTTCTAATTGTACAGATACAATGTACAAATAAAATTTAATTTTTCCAAAAGGATGGGGGGAAAAGAGGGAAAGTGTGATAACTCCTTAGAAATGTCAGTATATAAAACTCTTTAGAAATGTCAGTAGTTAATATATACAAAAACACTTAAAGTATTGCATTAGGGTAACGGAAGGAGGGCGTAGCCCGACTGGAGTTACC
>Ga0247841_10000990_pt1 | contig 68846 bp, 65 predicted proteins | sample LaCruzMarch2015__2_FD_192410 | JGI IMG/M metagenome (GOLD analysis project Ga0247841, IMG submission 192410) | Freshwater microbial communities from meromictic Lake La Cruz, Castile-La Mancha, Spain - LaCruzMarch2015_18m | ecosystem: Environmental > Aquatic > Freshwater > Lake | place: Spain... | reverse complement strand
CCTATACAGCTACCATTCCAAAATATCTGATTGGCAGTGGCGGTTTCTCCTACAAATTTGTCGCCATTAATTCCTTGCATGCTCAAATTGAAAGTCCAACAACTCAGGTGCAAATGACTGTTGTTGCTAATACTCCGGCGGTGGCAATCAGTCGAGCCTTTTCGGCCCTATCATTTCAAACCTATGTCTCACGGATAAACTTGAGCGCAGATCTTCAAGCTTTAAGAACCCGACTGGCGACACTTTATCAAAGTTTCCGTGACGCTTTTGCAACATATTTGCAAAGAACGGGTATCCGACAATCATCTTTGGTCTCCGTTTCGGGTCAGGTTGTCAATGCCTCTGGCCAAAAAATGCCAAACGTTTTAGTTAAAATTTGGGAAGATGCGACCCTAAGTGAGGATGGGAAGTTTACGGTTGCTAATGTCCGTAAGGGTACGGTGACTGTTGCTGTGATAAATCAATTGACCGGTAAAGCAATGACCGTTGTCACCCCAACAATGACTGTTAGCAAAGCAATGACCAACTACAATCTCCGGGTTGTTGATCCGACAGACGTCGGCTCTCTCGATGCCCATGTATTCTGGAGCTCGACTCCAAGAAGCCAAATGGTTGACGGTGCGACAATCCAAACAGGAAGAATTCAACTAGTAAATAACGGTGTTGTTAAGAAAACATTGGATCTGTCTTCAAATTTGGGCCATATTAATACCTCTGGGCTACAGGTTGGGGATTACACAGCCAATTACATTTCTCCAGCAGGGGCCAGCAAACCAGTATGGTTTGATAACGCAAAATCTTACATTATTCATATTTTTAGAAGCCAGACAACCCAAGAGTTGGCCTTGGTGAGTGATACAGTTAGCTTCAATATTCACATAACAAGCCAAAACGGAGCGGCAGATTGCCATGTCTGGTGGTGGGGACACATATATGTAACGATGCCGGATGGAGGCTCGATAGATTTAAATCGCCCGCCTCAGGGTTGTTCGACACAGATGACTGGTCGACCTGGTACTTATAGTTTTCGAATGGTTGATAACTATGGACGCAATAGGGTAATCAGTCCTGCAAGCGTGACTTTGCCACAAGCTTCGAGTGGAACGACTGTTGAACTGAAATTGTAAGCAAATAAATATATTGTTAATAAAAAGACTTGACTTTTCAAGTCTTTTTTGGTATAATGCGGATACTTACAGAATATGAACCTGGGATTATCCCAGTAGGAGGTGCCTTAAATGGCACGCAAAGCTTTCGTACCTGTAGTGATCGTGATATTCGCGCTCATCGCCCTGTGCTTTGCTCAGAATCACGAGCCGCGCACGGCCAAGGAGCTGGGTATCGCGAACATGTCGCAATACGCTTTGGCCGACGTTGTCTACAGCAACTGCTCCGCCATCGAGGCGGGGCGCATCAGTAGCTCGGCATCCGTCAAATCGCTGGCCAAGAAGACGGCCTACATGGCTGGATTTCTGAACGGCAACGTCTATGGCCCGGTTAAGAACCTGGCCAACGCCGAGTACGGCACAGCCTGTGGACCGAATGTCGGTGGCTACGATTTCGTCGGGTCCCTGGCTACCTGCAAGCAGTTGCTCCACCCCGTGGGGCACGAAAATTTGCAGGCCTTCGATCAGCAGCTGCTGGACAAAGCGACCATCGCCCTCAATGAGCAAAACCAGAATCAGGGCTACAAGACCCACCTGGTGCTCACGCTGAGTACCACGGAGCTGGTCAAGATCCGCAACGCCTCGGATGCCCCGGTGGACCAGGCGAAGGTCAGCGGCTCCAAGATGGCCATCGCCGCCGCCAAGTCGTATCAGGCTTCCATGTACGATCTGTGGGACTACGCCTGGTACGCCCGTGCGGGAGTACCGTACGACGGCAAACGCCTGACCGAGGCCAAGTCGCTGCTCAAGCAGGCTTCGGATCTGAACCAGGCTTGCTACAGTACGCTGATTGCAGCGGATGCGCCTGTCCGCCCCCTGCCGAAGTAATGGCATGACAACCCCAACATTAGCTACAAGCCCTGCGTCTCCGGACGCGGGGTGTTTTTTATCTTGTCTTTGCGATATCATATAACTATGAAAGAAAAAGATTCTCGTATTGAAAAGTTGAAATTAGAAACAGAGAAATGCCTGTCTGATTTACGATTAATTCGTCAAAAGAAGCACCAAGTAGTTACAAATCTAATTAAAAAAACAGACGAGAAAAAATTAGCATCTATACGGTTGAAAATTAAGGAGGGAAGTGAGCTCGCCGGAAGTTGATGAGGATCTGTATATAAAAATAGAGGACCCAAAAACCGGTCGCACCAAGATCGGCGCTCTTGATGAAGGCAAAGAAGGTGATATAGAGATTGATGCGGTCCGCTCGGGACCAGAAACTCGGCCAGAGGATTTTGAAGTAGTTGTTGATAGACTTTCGTCTCAAATCGGTCGCGAACAAGTGCAAACCGTTGATGATACTGTTGCAGCTGCGGCTCTTGAAGACGAGGCAGCTGATCCAGCTGATGTTGATTCAGCTCGGAAAGAGATATCAGGGTTAAATCAACAAGCTCAGGTGGCAGTTGAGACTTGGAATCAAGCTGCTGCTGAATTATCCGCCAATGAGGGCCCAGAACGCCCTATGGTTTTAGCTGAAACTGAGGGCTCTGATGCGGCTGTTAGGCTAGAAAAGCTAGGAGCACAATTGACTGAATCAAAAGGGGAGTTGCCTCAACTACGAGAAGAGGCACAAGTGGCATTGGCTGAAGCAACCGACGATATGACATCACGCCAGCTTTGGGATTTAGCATCTCGCGCTGAAAAGTTTTCCGATTCTGTGGCACACATTTCTCGGTTGGAAAAGCGAATTGCTGGTCCGGACGGAAAAGCGGCTGAGGTTTCAGCTGAAGATACTCAATTGATTGAGGACATTAAGTCTTTGCGCGAACGAGGTAATGCAAAATATGATAAGGAAAATGCCGAAAAAAGAAAAGACAAACCAAGAGAACCACAATCGGTTGAGGATCTCGATGATAATGGTCCAGATGGTTTGCGCACTAACGTTGAGGAGCAAGATAAACGTCAGGAGATTGATAGATCCAGGTCTCGGTTACGTCAGCAGTACGATGACTTAAGAGATTCTGGCTCTCGAATCAGAGGGATTATTGACGATCCTGATAGCAATGGATTTTATTTAGGTAACGCTTTTGATCGTGGTCGCCGTCTTGAGGAGTACACTCAAGCAGTCACAAGAGTAATGAGGGCAAATGAAGAGTTATCCGGTCGATTAGGAGTGGCAAGTGAGACTGAAATTGCTGACCTAAGCACACAGTTAAAAGCATCGGAGGCTAGATTAGCCGATTTTGATGATTATATTTTACGTCTTGGGCACACCATAATAGACGCTGGTCAAGGCGAAATGAGAGATTCACGGGTCGCCGATATTGGTGCCAGATTGGTCAATATTGCTAGGCGAAACCAAGATGCTCTTGGAGGCAATCAGTAATTTGGGACTAGACAAAACTTTCCGCTTCTGCTATAATTAAATTAGCAACTTAACAAAGGAGCGGGAATGAATGAGAAAGAAATCGCCGCTCAAGAGATCCAAGACGAGCCTAGGGTTAAGCGCAAGCCTGATCTTACGTTTGTACAAGCGATCACAATGAGCGTCGTTGCAATTTTGGCAGTTGCCGTTGGCACTGTCTATGGAACAATCCTCTTTTAAAAAATGTGGAGGGAGTTCTCAAGAAAAAATCACCTATGAAAGGGTGATTTTTTCTTTTGTCTTAGTATTTATTTTTTGTATTTATCAGCGCCTTCCCAAGCAAGCTCGAAAATAGCTCGTTGTGTGTTTGCGATGCTCTTGGATTCAATTACCACGGCGATCATTTCGTTAGTCAATGACAGGATGCTGACTTTATCACCATAAATGTTGATCTCATTTTCACATGGAAATTTTTCTTCAGGTACCATTCGACTTTCACGTAGCTGCTTAGCATCGTTTTCGGACCAGATTCTAACTTCTGGGGTATCAGCCCCAATCGCGCGAACTCGAATATTTTTTTCAATTCGCTTCTTAATATAATCGCTGGGTGTTTTTTGATCCTCCGCATAGAATCCTCGTCCAGTGTAGTATGCTAAAATCTCGCTTCCTCTTGGCATGTTCAAAGTGTCGTTTTGAGCTTCAATAAAACCATCTTTGCCCTCGTAAAATTGAACTTTTGGAGAATTAGCAGAAAAGCCTATCAAACTTTTTATTTCAGGAATTGCGTTCTCAAGCTTTTTTAACTGATTGGTTTGGCGAAGTTTGAATTGATCAATCGAGATTGCCGAGTAGAGTTTTCTGCCGCGAACTTCGATACAAGAAACAATACCCTTTTCCTCTAAACCGCGCAAAATGTCATAAACATAAGTTCTTTGAATTTTTGAGGCTCGACTAATTTCGCGAACTCCTCCCTGTTTAATTTTTAGTAATGCGAAATAAACACTAGCCTCTTGGTCTTTTAAGCCGAAGTTGGCGAAAATCGGTAAGAATTTTTCCTCAAAGTTTAACATTTAAACTATCGTAACATATTTACTACAAAATATCCACAATAACTAAAATCGATATCAATAATTGTATGACTCTGTAAAAACAGTTTGACAAAAACTGCTATTTTAACTACATTTAGTCGTTCCGCTTAACTGAAAAAAGAGGTGAAAGCGATGTTTGTCATTGAGCACAAAGACGTGGAGATCGACGAGAAAGTTGAACAGTTAATCCGAAGAATTGTTGAGGCTAACTACGTCACCCAACCTGCAAGCGTGGAAAGGGTTTGGCGGGTTGATCTTGTATCTAGGAACGGGGCTCTTTTTCTCGAAGTCTTCGCCAGAGAAGCAACTCCGCTCAATAACACCACCAACGAGCTTCGGGTGGATATGTTTCTCGAGAAAAATGGCAACATCGTAACAGTTTATCAGCCTGCCGAATGGCTTTTGCGCGACATGGAGCGAGAGCTCATCAATCTGGCGTCGAAGATCCTGCTTAGAGACAAGTTGAGTCGTTTGGAACACGACAGGATAGTACTACGTATGATCCGCGACGGTCACACCATTAAGAGTCTGAAAGAACAGGTTGAGCGATTAAGGGGGAAGGAGCAATAAGAATTACGGCCGGCCGTTATTGGCCGGTCTATTTTTTATTTTCTGCTACAATCTGGATATGGATAGAATAGACAAAATATTGATGCCGGTGATGGTTAAGAAGGGGCTCGGAGGGGCGGCTGTAGCGTCTCAGATTTGCTTTTTTGCCTCGGAATATGGCAAGGGTAGTTTTGAAGCAACATCGTTCTCTAAAGGCGTTCTAAAGCTTTCCTGTAAGGATTCAATTGATGCAGGAGAGGTTCAAATGATGAGCGAAGAAATCATCGCATATGTGAACAAAAAAGTCGGGAAAATTATAGTTTCGAAAATAAGAATACAGAATATAAATTGATCTATTTCATTGCTGAATAATCTCTGATCACAAAATTTCTTAGACAATCAGCCTAAAACAGAAAGTGCCAAACGAGTTTCGTTTGGCACTTTTCACACAGAGAAGTTATTTTATCGAGGTGTCGGGGTCTGATTTAAAATCCTATGTGTATATATGACGTTGTTTGTGGGTTTGCCCAAATTCCTGCGCGAGTTCCAGCACAACCACCAATCTTAGAACAAATTACCTCGTCGACTTTGTATTGCCAGTAATCAGCATCTTCTTGGCGACCAGTCATGATCTGAGAAGGAACTGCTGTTTTGTCCCCTATCTTTTCACCTAGCATTAGTGTGTCGCCGATTACTGTTCTAGTCTTGTATCTGGCGGCATCAATATAACCTTGCTTTCTGGCGTTGTTCTCCATACCGTCAAAAATTCCAAGATTTCCATTATCCGAGACAGATTGATCTGGTGGATTTTCTTTCTTGGGATAGTAACCATCTGCGGTACACCAAAGATCAACTTTATAAACTCCAAAGAGGTTCATAACAATAAACATTGCGATACCAATCCAGGGGATTGCTCCAGTCATCAGGAATGAAACAGCCGCAGAAACCAGGATTGCCCCAGTCCCTGGCACCAGTCCAAGTGCTTGTTCAACAGCGGCGATTTGTTTGGCGAAAAGTGTTGTGATAATGAATGAAATAAGTTCGGCTTTAAGCTGGGTGATACTGGCCTTAGCATCCCCCATTTGTGTGTTGGCTTTTGCCAAATCCGCATTTGCTTTTGCTAACGCAGCTGCGTCTTCAAGGCTAGTGGCAGCGTTGACAGCCTGTTGAGCATTGGCTATGGCGAAGCTAGCAGCAGTGACTCCGGCTCTGGCAGCTTGAATTGATTGATACATTTTGTAAGCCGTATAAACTGTACCAGATGGTAATCCGAGCGCTTTATCGGCCCAAGCGGTGATTTTAGATATTCCCCAATCAATAGCTAAATTTTTAATGCTTACAATTTCCGGCCTTGCGCCATTTGCGGGTATGTTATCAGAGAAGTTATTGTTTTTCAGTCCATAAAATAATGAGGTAAATGTTCCTGCTGGAAGATCAAAACCAAGGAAGTTGGAGAATCTGCCAGATATCCAAGTATCAAGTCTTGCCAAATTGCCAGATTTATAGAATGTATCTAGATCAAAGGCTCCGGGGTTTTTGAAGAAATCAATTACGCCCTGAGCTACCGGCAAGTATGTAGAAATTTCACCGAGACTAACACCGCCAATTTTAATATCGCTCAAGTTGAAAGCATTTGCGGCATAAAGCAACAACATCATTGTCTTTTGTCGCCCTGTTCCAGAGAACATTGTTCTGGCAAAACCAAGCGGAATATTTGAGTCCAATTGGTAAAGTTTTGCATCTGCCATTCTCCACATAAGATTGTTTCTGTTGTCGCTTCTGGCCTGGCTGACTGCGTATTCTTGGGCTTTTGCTAGTTCTTGACTGGCAACTGGATCAGCAGCAATTCTTTGCAGTGTCGCATTAAGATCTGCCGGTGTTCCAGCAACGTAATTGTTGGCTGAGTTTGCAAATGAATCAGCATTGTCGTAGTAAGAGTAAGCGAAGTTCAACAAATTGGCATTGGCACAACTGGCTGAGGAAGCAGCGCCAGGGTAACATTGACTGGCATAAAGAGGATTTGTTCCATTGGTCATTTCGCTGTCATTGGTGAAGAGGTGTGGTGGGTCGGTAGTGATGCCTTTGTCGTACCAAAATGCGAAGTTGTTTGTAATTGAGTTTGAATACTGCTGTTCCATAATTGGATTACCCATGACTGCGTAGTAAACATCCTCAAATGAAATTCGGAAAGGGTCCGGAAGGTTTGCTGATGATGAATCATTGTAGAGATGTAAAGCCTCGAGTGCCTTAACACCAGCTGAAATGGCTAGAACTCGCAAGTCTCCGTGAAGTAGCATGTCAGCACTAGAGCGTAGCAGAGCTTCGGTATTAGGAAAGCCAGGATAAGTACTGCCTGATTGATTCCCAACTTCGATGATTCCAATGCGGTTTAACCAGTCGCCAACAAAGTGATTAGCCATGTTATGGGCAATCACTTGGAGACCAGGATAACCAATAGGTAAAATACCATTATGATGGGTCATATTGGGGAAGGTTTGATTGTTCGATTGGCAGGTCGAGACGTCACGGTCACAAGCCCAAACACCGAACGCCGCAGAAAATGAAGCATCTGCGTATGGATTACCATGTTCATCAACCAGGCCGAGTGACCCGTCTAGCCTTGTTAGTGCGCCGGAAATCAGTTTGTAGGCAGCAAGTTTTGGATTCTCAATGATTGCTGAAATTGTTCCATTTGGCAATCCAAGTTTGGCGTCAAAGTTGATCCCGAACAGTTGCTGCAACTGGCCGAAGAGAAATCCGCGATCGCAGGTTGAGCCGTTAACGGCGTGACCGCTTCCACAAGACTTAATAGTATCAACAATTTTTGGTGTGTTAATTACTGTGGCAACTATCCCTGCAGCTTCAGTGCTTAAGCCAAGAGCAGAAAGAATGTTCGGTCCATTGATCGCTAGTACATTTCCAGCAGCAGCCCGGACAAGGTCATCTGGCTTGTATCCCAATGTATCTCTAAACATCTTTTCAGTTGAGCCAAGTGTTAAACCAATCATTGGGTCAATCTGTCGAATTCGCATTTGAAATCTTTGAATTTGTATTGTTCGATTGTCAGTTCCAGAAATTGCTTGATAGTTGGTTGCATCATGGACAAAACTGCGGACTAGCTGATCGACTGAACTTGAAGCAGCATCCAAAATATTTGGGGTAGTATAGCCGATTGACTCCTCGCCACCAAGTAAATTGTCAATCCTGTGTGATCTTTGGCTATAGGATTGAAGTGCTAGGCTGGCGGCTCCTGCGGAGTCGAGTAGTGAATTAGTTATACTCACTGGGGTTACAACATCTGGAGGAAGACTAAAGACGTCAGCGAATTTTGGTGCTCCGATATAGGATATTAAGTCATCAATGCTTTGTCCTCGGAAGCTACCCTGTGGCAGCCCTAAGGCCTGTTCGATCCTAGCTGCACCTATGTTGTTGTAAATATTCCCTGTTAAGGAAACTGAGCCAACACCAAGCGCAGTGCCCAAAAGGTTACTACCAATATTTGTCAGCGAACAATCTCGAAGGAATTTAGTTGGAGCTTCAAGTGCACGCATGATAACGTTTTGGGGAATGTTGAGTTGATTTTCAAGGTACCTTGAACCGATTCGGTAGAGAACTTGTCGGCTATTTCCGCTTAAGATGTCAAAAATGTCAGTTGCATCGACTCGTAGGCCGCCGAAGGTAACTGCTAAGCTTCCGAGAAGGGTAGAAACAATTCTACGTTCAGCAGTTTTCTGCCCGATTAGTTCAAGATAAGCGTTTATTGGTTTCGACGCAGCATATTTTGCCTTGTCTTTAACATCTGGTCGTTGAAAAAATTCAATTAGAGTATCGATTGGAACTCCAAGCATATCGGCTAAATCGTTTAGTTCCGGGTCGGAGTAAAGTTCGTCATCATTGGTATCTTGTAGAAATTTATTTAGATCTGTGCTTGCCTTATTAACTTGGTCATCAGATGGATTGGCATTGCCTTTAGCCTTCAAGACGCCAATTGAAATAGCTTGGCTGAAATCAACCTGCTGATCTGCCGGCACATTCGTGGCATAGTTTTTTGCTTCCTGTAAATTCGGCGTTGAGACTGTTCCTGCTCGACTTGTGTAAATGTAGGAATTATCCTCGAAAAAAGTGCTAACAAGTTTGTGAGTAGTTGGGTCAAGGTGAATACCAATGGGGCAACTGTTAACTGGGCTTGATGGTGACACTGGATTTGCTTGAGTTGCAAACTCATTATGACTGTTATAACTAATTAGTCGGTTGAGTGTGTTTTGATGGGCGTCAGACAAAGATTCTCGACCCTGCTTTACTTGCATAAAAGTGGAAATCGCCTCTTCTGGGATGTTGAGTGCTCCAGCTAACATTCTAATATCGCTATTTCCGATTGAACCCTTATTTAACGGCTCGTTGTTCAAAAACTTGGCGGTAGTATTGTCTTCTATCCCCAGCTTAGAGTCGATATTTTTTGCGGCTGCTAAAACCGAAGAATCTAAGATAACACTGCGGCGTTCTATTTCAGAAAAGTTGCCTGGTAGGTTTAACGCTTGCATAATTCTCGCCCCGGCTTCAGATTCTGAGACGTGAAAAGTGTTGGCGATATGAATTTTAACATCGGTCAGCGTAGCTTCTCCCCCTGGATTATCTCCCTGGAAAAAGAACGGTGGCATGCCAAATGTTTCCTCGAGTTGAGCCTGGCCGATTGAGCGGAAGAAGGCATTTTTTAGATCAGTGTCTTTTTTCGACGAACTGACTAAATATTTGGCAAAGTATAAAATACTATTATTTGGCAAGTTAAGCGTACTCTCGATTTGATTGGAGCCGATCGATATTAGATAATCTTTTGGTGATAGCTTGCCAGACAGCATAAGGACTAAGTTGGCACGATTGAGAGTTTTTCCAGAGTTATTATTTACTGTTCCGCTAGAGTTTCTGGAGCTAGAGCCGCTGCCGTTGATATTGATATCATTAATTTGAATAGTTTCAAGTTCTGGTTGGACTGCCCCTGAAAGAATTTCATCTATTGCGTGGATTACGGTCGTGATATTTATCAAAGTTCGGTTTGCGCGATCGCGAAGTGATTGATCGCTACCATTCTGAATTGTATTTATGTAAGTCAGAATTTGGTCAGTCATCGTTGGTATTGAGCGGATAGTTCTAACGATAGACGAGCTACCAATGGAAGTTAGATTGCTTGTGTTGATTGACTCAACTGCAGTTGTAATTTGATCAAGGTCGCCATTTATTTGACTAACCAAATTTTGCATATCAGCCTGACCTGAACTGGCGCTACCCCAGTCATTTTTGATGGTCGTGATATTAGATTTAATTGTCTCAATTCTGGTTCTGTAAAACTCAATATCATTCAAAAAATTGGCAATTTCAGGGTGATCGGCAAGAAATCTTGCTTGAGCTTGTTGTGCCATCGACGAGGTTCGAACCGCATTATACAGTTCACTCTCACCTAAGCCGCGAAAAACGGCGATCGGCGTCGATTTATAGCAACCAAAAAGTCGGGCGAAATCGCCGCGTCTCAGGCCATAGCTGGCCATAAATTGATCTTCGGGAATAGTTACACTAATCGTTTCTCCGGTGGTTGAGCCGTATTTGGGTATAGTGACAACTATTCGGTCTGATATTGCGCATTGGCCGCTATTTGGTATAGCGTTTGTCCCCATCCAGCTGACCAAAGCGAGCCTCGTCTCAGTGTTACTGCTAAGTGCGGAGGCCAGTACCTCAGCACCCAAACCTTGATAAACCAGGCTAAAAGTTGCTGGTGGAACGACGCCATTTTGGGCGGTCATTTGTCCGCTTGTAATCCAATTGAATCTGGCTTGAGCGATGGCGGTAGCCGAATTTAGGGCTGTGTTTGACATGCTCGTAGGTCGATCATTGTCAGTAACAGGTAACCCTTGCTCTCCAGCTGCCGAGACCGGATTTAGGTTTAGGGCATTTGCCGCAGACGCAGTATAGGCAAAAATATAAGCTCTGTCGTAGAGAAGTTTTTCACCAATAGCTGTGGCGTATTGATCAGCAGAAATTCTCCCGGATTTATAATCCTCGGAATAATGGAAATCGATTCCGAGTGTATCGTCGACCTCTGCTGGATTAGTAAATAGCAGGTCGATTTTTCTGCTCCCAGCCTTATCTCGAAGTTTTTTATAGTTAGTATCGCTGGTGAGTGTGCCAGATTGAATGTGTAGTTTAGATTCAAAATATCTTCTACCTATTGCCAATTTCAAATCTGGGCCGCTTAGGCCAGCGGAAATTGTCCCGACTGGTACACCTATTTGTTTTTCAACGTGACGAAGACCGATATTGCTTAAAATCTCTGCCAGATTATTTCCACGAATCGAGCCATAGTAAAGATTGAGTTTTTTCTCTAAAACCGCTTCACCAATTTTTGATTCTAGGTCTGAGAGACTGGCTAAGTCCGCGTCAATAAATGCTTGTCTCGGCAACCCTAACTTGTCGGCCAATATCATACCACCGATCATTTTTACAGTGTCGGTTAGCGAATATCCTTGAAGTGAGTTGGTCGGTGAATTCAAAATTTCTGCCAAAAGAGATTCACCAATTAGGCTGGCAACATCACCGAACGAGGCGCTTGAAAGATCATCTTCAGTGTTGGGATCAATGCCGAGCTCATTTAGAAGGTCGAAATACTGACCGCTGGCCATTTGGCGAAGATTCATTGACAGGCTAGAATAATCAGGTGGCGGAGAGGTATCATATCCTTCGGAGGTTTGCCAAGCGACTTTGATTGGAGTCGGTGGTTGGGGCACTAAGGTGCTGCCTCCAAGTCGTCGTCTTTTGATCAGGGTGCATTTCATGTTATCTATTTCGGAAACATCGATTGCTTCCCCCTTAGCATGAGCCGACAAATTTACATCACTTTCATTGGTGTTGAAAATCAGATCACCCTGATTAGTGCCAGTTGAACTGATCACAGATGCTTGGGCCTCGGAAGATTGGAATTCTGGGTTGCTACTTAAATCGTCGCGGCTGGAGGCTGAAACATCAGCAACAGTTTCTGCTTGAGCCTGGGCTTTTTGATTGATTGCGTCTCGAATGGCATCTGATTCTCTTGATAAGGAGCGAGCATCACGGTCATAACCATTGCGAATTCTAAGGACTCGAATTCGGTCATGTCCAGCACCATTTTCATTTTTCGGTGTGACTAAGTTTGTCAGCAATAACAATACTCGACGGTCGATCACAACCTTATCTTTAGCGTAATCAATAATAGCACTGACAGATTCCTGATCATGTGCCAGCATATCAGCGGCCATGGTTTCATCAACTCCAGCAATACAGGCAAAGTTTTTAACATCAGTTTTTAAGTTAGCAACAATGTTTTGTCTCGCAGTTTCCTGAGCTTGTTTTACTAAATCTTGCCATTGTTCTGGGTGTTCTGACTTTAGCATCAGTATTTCTTCAACATACTTGCCGGTGGCAGACGCCAGAGACTCTGGATAACTAGCAAAATCAGGAATTGAGTCGCCAAGGCAAGAAAGAGTTCGCAAGTCTTGAAGATCACCTTGGTTCAACACCAGTTTACTTATTGTAGTTGAGAGGTTGTTGATTTTAGAGAGTTGGTTTTCTGGGCTGCCTTGAGTCAAAGTATTTGAGTTGTCATAGCCATATGTTTCGAGCGACGCTGCTGCCTCCTGAATTGGATCAGTGACTCTGCCAGAGTTAACACCAGGATCGCCGCCCGGGTCATCACCATTAATTGAATCAGTGGCATTAACAATATCTGGTGTTTCTGGCGCAGCGTCATCCTCGGCTCGGACTTCCGACAAATATAAAAGTGGTTGAACGACTATTACCAGTGTTGTAACAATTATTAGCAATTTTTGCAGAAATTTTTTCATCGTTGCCACCCCAGAGGAGTATATGGGTCTATAGTTTGTTCTTCTCTTCCAATGCCAACCGGAAAGCCGCCTGATGCAGCTTCGGGTTTATCAACTTGAAAGTGGATATGCTCTCCTTGCGCTTGTCCATTGTATCCGCATTGACCGACCAGTTGGCCCTGTTTCACAATTGAGCCTTTTGTTATCCCGTATGGCTTGGAAGAAAATTGCTTAAGATGGTGTATTTCCCAATAGTAACCAGCCCAGTTGCCAGTAGTAATTTTCCCAACAATTGCATTTCCGAAACCACCATTACATCCAGAGCCCATATCAACATAGTCTTTGCATTCAGTTTCATTTAAATAAATTATTTCACTGTCGGCCGGTGCTCTCTCCAGTGTGCCAACTTCAGTGCCCCTATCGATTCCTCTGTGAGTTTGTCTTTTGGGGTTATGGGTGTAGTAGTCGCTGCCAGTTCCTGGGTGCTGGACATTGAAGCCAGAAATTGGAAAGATTAGTCCTCCGGGGTTTAATGTTACTGACCACGGCTTAACAGCGTCCAAAATTTTCTGATGAATTGCCGATGCTTTAGTGGCGTCGGGAGTGGTGTAGGCGGAAATTAAAGTTTTGGCTTCAGTTAAGCTTTGTGTCGTCGGGGCAATTCTCCCGTCGCCCGGATGTCTGGCGTTGATTTCGGCTATGAAACTGTCAATATTAGCCAAAAGTTTCGCTTTGTTTTCATCGAGATATTTTTGAAACTCTGCCGGGCTAGAGAGAGCGAGAACCGATTGTATTAGCGGGTGATCATTGACAATATCGGCAGCTTGAACGGGGCTTGAGCCATTAGCGTTTGGAGTTTGAAGCGCACGAATAAGAAAAACGATTGCGACTATCATCAAGATGACAGCAATAATAATAAATAAAATTGGAAGCCAGTACTCAGCAGTAGCAGCTACGGCTTTAGTCGCCAGTTCGGCAGCCCACTTCGCAGCTTGGGCAGCAGCTTTTTTAATTGCCTGTCCTGCAGCGTCGGTTGTTGCCTTGGCGCCTTTTTTAACTGCTGATTTTGCTTCAGTAGTTGCTTGTTGTTTGAGTTTGTCCTTAGCTTGGTCTTTTTCTTCGTCGCTTTTGGTTCCCCCTGGTGGTTTGTAGGCTTGACCGCCAGGTACCTGCTCGTTTTCCAGGTTTGATTTCGCAACGTCACTTGGAATAACACCGGTATTCATTACCCGCTGACGATAATCTGCTTCAGGCTCACCCTCGAGCCTTGGTGGTGTCAAATTTGATGGAGCAGCACTAGTATTTTGATCAAGTTGACCTTGACCGATTTCTGGACCATTATCATTTTCATCAAGTAATTGTAAATCTGGGCTATTTTCTTCCTCGTCTGTTTCTTCGTCTTCTAACTCGTCTTCATCGTTTTGGACTAAACTCAAACTAGGCGGAACATATTGTCCGCTGGTTGGAACTTTGTTGGCTTGGTCTTCTGACAATAGCGTTAGCTTCGGTTTGGATGTACTTGTTATCCCATCCATTGACCGACGGGAACCTTGACCCTCCGGGAGTTTTGGCGCAGCCTCACCCATTCCCCTCCAATTTTACGAAATATAAAATACTTTTTGAGACAAAAATTGCGGCATTTTTCTGACCGTTGAGGGCGACCTCGCTGATATTAGAATCGCTTTGGCCAGTAAAATAAAACTCGGATGTCTGACCAGTGTTTAGGTCGACTACCATCATTTTACTCCTTGTGGAATTAACTGGCAAGAAAATTTGGTCAAAATTTTGCCACAGCCTAATATCAGTTGCTTTAGCTGCTATACCAAGTGATTTACTGTTGCTGAAGTTTAAATCCATGACTGACAATATTTGACGAACTGGATTTTGCTGATTGTCTGAGTATGTTGAATAAATAATTTTTTTGCTGTCGGCTGAGAAAAGTGCTTCTTTCTGGTTGCCCGCAGAATTACTAGGTGTGATTGTTCGAGTGTAAACATTTAGAAGATATATTTTGTTTTGATCAAAATTTTGATTGCGAGGGACGATAGTCAGATATTCGGAGCTAGGAGAAAAGGCTAAAAATGGATTTTCTATCCCAGCTTCAGCGAAGTTAACTACTCTTGTGATATTTTGGTTGTTGGCGTCGGAAAATATCAATGACTTTTCACCTGACGGTGGAGCGTAGTAATAGGCTAGTCTAGAGTTGTCAGGGGACCAGGCGATGTCACCAATGTTATTTCCAAAGGATATTTCATTTTGATGAACAAAATCATATTTTTTAAAGTCGAGGACTGAAACACTTGTCCCTCGTTTAATGGCAACTAACTCACAGTTTGGTGACCAAATAATTTTGTCAAAACTAACCAGCGGTTTTGAGGTAATTGCTTGAGCAGATGCTACTTCTGCCTGTCCTCCAGTTATGTAGTGAATTTTGGCTAAATAAAATAACTTATCTGTTGGATTAAAATAAAAGACATTATCACCACTTATCGCTACATATTGTGCATTTTCTGCAATTTTTACTGGAGTCGGAGCTTTTGTTAGAGTTATTGATTTAGAAAAATTACGTCCTCGAGACAAATTGACTTCCTGTTTGTAGCCAATGTAATTATCTGCCTCAACACGCAATGTATGCTTGCCCAGACTGGTGACAAAGCTAGCACTGCCATTAGTGATTGCAGATGGTTTATTGTCTAGTGTCACGACCGCACTTGTCGGTACGACTTCGACTGAAACCTTAGCTTTGGTAAAAAAGAGAAAATAAATCAATATTGCTGTCAGAATTGAAAAACCTATTAGTATCATCCGGAATGTAAGCTCGTTTTGTTTGATGATTGATTTAGGCATTTTAAGTCGATTATTTGGTGAAATACCAAAGTTCCGATTGTGACCCTTTATTTGCCGGTGGAACATGGCGGGCAGAACCGCGTGATGGGTCATTGATAATAAAGTTGGTACCATCGTAACCAGCAACAACAACAAAATGGTAACGAGATGAATCAAAAACATGGAAGCCATAAAGTATCATCGGTGCGTGTCCCTGCTGAATTAATGAAATAATTTGTTCGGCGGATGGATTTGGAACATGAACAGCTTTCATCCCCAGCGTTTTTTTTGCCACATCCTTAATGGTACTATCGCCAACATTCATTGATCCAGCGTTAGAACAAAATTGCTGGCCCATTTGATAAGGGTCAATATTTTTGCCAAAATATCTGGCGATCATTGCCATCGAGGTAATTCCGCAGCCAGCACTAGCAAAAGTTTGGTCTGAGCTCCATACACTGCTGCACATAGCATGCTTACCGCCCCAGGATCCACCACCACGGCTTTTGTCTGATCCTTGGTTGTAGTACCAGCTGGCGAGGTTGTTAATATCAACTGGACCGATACCACCTTTCTCAACAATATTAACCTTAAGCAAAATGCCCCCTTCTTTCTCACCGCTCATTCCCTGAGCTTTTTGTGCCGCTTTCAACTGGTTGACCAACTCATTTGCTTCTGGTCCGCAGGTGTATGAAAGGTCTAGGAAGTTATTATTTCCCGTGCCTTGATGAACATCCCCGTACACATCATGGACTTCTATCGGGACGCCACCTAAAACCCCCGGGATCTGTATTGCTTGTTGATTTCTTTTGTCCCAGTCAATAATGTTATCTGATCGATAAGGTTTTTTCTGGTTATCTTGTGACTCAGCAAATACATGGTCGACGATACGTTTATCTGGTAATTTTATTTGAAACTTGCCATTTACCAGTCTAAATGTACTCCCGTCAGCACCTGATGCATATTCGCCGCCGTTACCGCCACCTTGGCCAGCGTCGCAGTCATTATCAATGCCACCACTTTCTACATGTGGACTGTACATTGTGACGTAGACATCCATTGTTTTTATCACAACAAAATTATCACCGACTCCTCCAAGATTTCCTCCGTTCGGTTCACCGATAGATTTTATATAAAAGGATATTGCTGCTCCCCAAACTGCTGCATTGCCCATTCCCATAAAAACTATCACAAACGCAGTGACGATTAGTGCTTTTGTCCACTTTTTTTTGTCGCCACCCATAGTAAAAAAGTCTTTGGCTTTGTCGACAAAACTCGAAGACTTACCGCCATCAGCGGCATTAGCTTCTGGGGTTGATTGTTCAGTATCTTCTGCCATAAATTACTTGGTTACATTTCTTCTTGATCTGTTGGTGTATTGCCGCCTTGGGCCAGAAGCTGTTCAGGGTTAGTAGTTATAACTTGATCTTCAGAATATGAGGCGATAACCTTAATTGCAACGTGATTTAAGCCAGCAAAGAACAATCCTTCTCCGACGTCACTTTCAAGTAACAAATATTTTTCGCCTTCGGTTAAACCAAAAGTTTCAGCAACTATATCGACTGATGCGGTGGATTGTTTAAGCAGTATTTGCATTGACGAGTTGGAAACTATAGCCTTACCGAAACGTGATGACAAAAAGTCCTCAACATCCTGGCTGATAATTGTTAGGCCAAGGTAATACTTTCTTGCGCGTTTAGCCAAGCCATGTAGGAATTTAGCCGAATCTTCGAACTGCATCATCCACCAGGCTTCATCAATAATCATTAATCGCCTTCGCATGTCCATGCGGATTTTTGTCCAGATATAATTCAAAATTGTGTACATTGCTACCGGCCTTAGTGCTTCCTCCAAATCACGGACAGAGAAGACGACAAAACCGGGTTTTAATTCAAAGTTGGTAGGAGCATTAAACAGGCCGGCAAAAGTTCCTTCTACGTACTTTGAGAGCCTTCTAGTAATACTTTCAGTGCCGTTCATGTTTGAAAGGACATTGTAAAAATCTTGCATAATCGGTGGTTCGTTTTTTTGGCTTTCTGGATCGGTGGTAATATCTTTTAACGCATAAGCCTCGTACAAACCTTTTTCGACAAGAGCGTCTTCTTCTGGTGTCAGTCCGCCAACCATTAAATTGACGAGTCCATGAACTGATGAGATATTAGATCGCAAAACATCCTCGCCTGATTCTTTTTCCGGGTCTAAGCCTTTTGGTAAATCAAATGGGTTGATACGCTGTTGGGAATTTAGTGAGTAGCGTAAATAGGAGCCACCGACAGCGTCACAGAGATTTTTATATTCTGACTCGGGGTCGACAATAATGATGTCGGTGCCGAACATTAGACTTCGGAGTGCTTCTAATTTTATCATGTAGGATTTACCAGAGCCAGATTTGGCGAAGACTACAGAGTTGGCATTTTCCAAAGAAAATCGATCAAAAATTATCAAAGAGTTATTGTGGCGGTTAATGCCATACAAAATTCCGTCTTCCTGTGTCAGCTCGGAGGAAGTAAAGGGAAAGATTGAAGAAATTGATCCGGTGTCAAGATTTCGAAGTACGGATATTGTGTCGCGCATCATTGGGGCGGTGGAGATGAATCCCTCTGACATTTGCAGCAAGGTTTCTTTGGTGTAAATTAACATTCCGCCAAGAGTCGACTCCAATTGTTTGGTCAGAGTGGTTAGTTCTTCAAGTGTATGAGCGTAAATCGTAAAATACAGCCCTAGTTGAAAAAGTCTTACTTCACCGCGCTGGAGTACATCACGAAGGGATTCTACATCACCGAGAGCAGTTTCTAGCTCTGGGTCACGCGGCTGACCTTTCTCTTGAGCGATCATCATTGACGACTGAATTTTCCCAACCTGGCTCCTTAAATCTTTCATCACATTAGAGGTTTCCAGGGGGTGAATATGCATGCCAATATCCATGGTAATGTCATAATTGATCAGTGGCGAAAGCCAGTTTGCCTCCAGGTACCTGGGATAGGTGTAAACAAAAAGAGTTTTGCAATAAGTCTCACCAAGCTGTAGGTAGTTGGGATTAATCACATATGCTGCTGGTGCGATGATATCACGAACGGTTAGCATTCCCTCTTGGAATATCTTTTGTGCTTCTCTGATCTCAAGATTTTCCTGGGCTGTGGCACGTGCGTCAAGAGGAGCTGAAGGTTGTGCGGGTGCGGCTGGCTGAGTAGTTTGGGCAACAGGTTGGACTTGATTTTCAACAGGTTTTGGCGTACTCGGCATTGACTGATTAGGAATCTCAACTTGTGGTGGGAGCTTAAATTCCTTAACTTCTATACCACGGTCTGTTAAACCCGTCTCGTTTCCCATTTCTTTCGCCTGGTCATTTTTCCAGAAATCATTACCAGAAGTAGCTGGCGCACCAAAAGCATCCTTTTGCTGAGACGGAGCTGTTGCTGGAGGATTGGTTTGTTGTGAATTTTTTGGGATTAAATCAGGCATATGTATAAATTAATAATTATTGTGCGGGAGGTTGATTGGGAACATCAGATGGTTGATTTTGGGTCGCTACTGCAGGCTTTGGTTGCTCACTTTTATCCTCTTTTTTTTCTGTTGGTGCTGGTGCTGTTGCTGCTGGAACGCCCTTGGCAGCTTCTGCAGCAGCTGCAGCTTCGGCCTGCTTTTTCATTTTGTCTTGCTCTCGTACATATTCGGTATTATCAATTACTGGTGTTTCATCAACGGTATTATGTGGTTTTTGAATATCAATTTCACCTTCAGTCTGCTTTTTGCTAACGATGTTAGCCTGAAGAGTTTCTAAATCACCCAATCTTTCTTTGTCAGCGATACCAGGGTTGTAAAAATTGTAAAATAATTCAATAAGTTCGCCTGTCGTTAATTGCTTGCAATGCAAGCCTATGGATCCAAGACCAGATGCAAGTACATTGGCTCTTTCTCGAAGGTCATTACTATGGGTCTTGAAGTCTTTTTCAGAAATTTTTAGCAGTGATACGGAATTGCCACGATTTAGCAGTCTGTCCACCAGTGACAGATTCTGCAATTCAATATTTTCCCAGCCGATAACGACGTAGAAACGCTTCTTCATGATATTAGCCATGTTAATCAGCTCGGAAATAAAATCGATATAGTCCAAAGTTTGGGCCTTCAAAAGTTCGATTGTTTGTTCATTGGCTCGCTTATGGAGCTTGGTTAGATAAGGAGTCAGATCAAGTTTTCTAGATTGAACTAAAATTTCGATAGGGAAGTGCAGAGAGTTCAAAAAACCCTGAAATTGAAAAATTATCGAATTTTGTTCGCGTTCACTTTTGAGGCCAAAATTAACGGCTGTTACTTCAAAAACGATACGGTACGATCCGTCTTTTAGAATTATTATTCCATCTTCGACGCCAGCAATTTCTAGATTTTCCTGCGTCGATGCAGCAAGTTTTGTTTTGCTCTGAGCCAGAATCCCCTCCTGTCCCAAGTAAATGGGAAATTCGAAATCTAATTTGCCGATGGCGGGTTAACACGCCCTCTTTTATCAATAATATTTGCTAACTTATCAATATCTGCTCTTGAATAATGCTTATTTGCATATGGGTCGGCTGCAACCTCGACTTTTGGTTGGTAAATTTCTACTCGAACGTTGTTTTCATTCTTGTGCCAAAGTCGAGTTTTTGGGTTGGACATATAAGAGATTAGATTTTTTAGGAATGATCCAAAGGGCCGACCATTGATTTTGACAAAAACAATGCAGAAAGTGAAGATAAAAATTGGAATTGCGAAGAACCAGCCAATGCCCGATGGAAAACTGTTAAGCATTAAATAACCAGCACCAGCACCGAGCACGGCGTAAACAAACTGGACCATGGTTAGCGGACCCATGATTTTATCTTCTATGTCAATTTTTTGTGGGACTTTAAACTGCACTCAACCCCTCAAATTATGAATAATGAATTGTGAATTATGAACATAAAAACTTGGATCTAAATACCCATAATTCCTAATTCGTAATTCATTATTCACTTTTAATCTATTGTATCAAATTTTCTGTCAAATTGTGGAATTCATACAACGGCTGATCAGTAGATAGCTATCTTACTGTGCCGGGAACGACCGCAATTTCCTTGCTTGAGGCTTCAGCCAACTCTTTCGCGATAGATAGCAAACTTTCTCCCTGTTTTTGCTCTCCGCCGCCACCTTCTTTCTCGCGTTTTTGCTCTTCGTCAACTCCATCAAAATACTCTTGTTCTTCCTGGCCACCAGCTTGCATATTGGCAATTATTTTTTCTTTGAAATCAGGTTTTTTAACTGTATCATTGATATTTTTAAAGAAATCATGTTTTTCTCTCATGTATTCGTAAATTTTTGGCCATTTCTTTTGCATGTCTGTTAAAACTTCGTCTTTCTCCTCCGGGGTTTTGGCTTCATGTAACTGGTTGATTGCAATATTTAAACCCTGTTTTCCTTCATCAGTATCAATACCTAAAGATTTATACAGTTCGGGTGAGCGATTTTCGAGCGAACTTCGAACGAAATCAGCATAGCTACCATCTGATTCTAAATATGCGGCGGTCTGTTCGGCCATAATTTCTTCGGCTGCGTCGGCCTTAACCATGGCAAGATAAGATTCGAAGGTTAACCCAGCTTCGCCTGCAGCAGTTTTGGCCTTTTTGTAAGTTTCGTCATTTTCACCGTTGGCCTCTAACTTTTCTATAGCAATCAGAAATTTGTAAACTCTTTCACTTTGTCCAGCCTTGCTGTCTTTGGCATTTTCAATAATTGAAACAACTCGTTGCATTACAGTATCAAGCTGAGCCTCTTTGCCTTCGAAGTGAGAACGAACAGCAGTCTTTTGCTCCTTGGAGTAAATTTCGCCATATTTATTTAATCCGTGACTTAATTCGTGCTTAATAATGTGGCGAATATTTTCTGGGTTACACTCAAACAATTTATCAAACACTACTAATCGTCTATTACCCTCAACGTCAACCGTCCAACCGGCGGCAACGTCACTACCTTCTATCAAATTAACTTCTTTCCCCATGGCTGAAGGGTCTGAATAGTATTCGATTTTTCCAGCTAGCATTGCACTAACTTCACCATCAACGCCGTTCTCTTCAACCACGACTTCGGCTAATGCGCAAATAATCTCCAATTTCTTGTCTTGGGGGAAATTTTCAGCAAAAGGTGAATTTTCAGCGCCTGAAACCGATTCGACAAATGAGGTTAGCTGCATCCATTTTTCATTGTTTAGACCAAATTTTTCGGCCATCTCGCCAAGGTTGGCTGAAATTTCTTCTTTGGTAAATGTGCCAGTGCCTAAAAGTCGGACAAGGTCGGGAAGTGCACCACTAACACTAACCCGCTGGGATTCTTTTTTCTTGTCTTCCTGGCGATCAGCTTGAATTTCTTCTGTTGGCTCTGCTGCTTCCTGTCTTCGCATGGCTTCTTCGTCGACTTCAACTGCCGCCTCAGTTCCACCATTGGGGTCATCGTCGAGCAGATCGACATCAATGTTATCAACTGCGCGGGCGACTGCTGCTTCCTTTGGGTCAACTACTTGTGGCGGCGCCCCAACACTTGTTTCTGGCATTATTTTCTCTCCGATAAAATTTGGTTAACTTTTTTGAGCGTAATTTCAGTTAAATCTTCAATAGTTCTGTTTTGGTCAATATTTTGGCCTTTGTAATTCTCGAAATATCCTGCCAACTCATCTGACAGAACTTTAGTCATTTGATTATTAAAAACCTCAATCTGGTTTTGGCTTAGTGTTTTCGCGGCCAATTCAATTTTAGGATCAGAGAGAGTAATTCTTTTGGCTGCAGACGTAGATAGTTGCCTTAAATCTCCCCTTCGATTTAAAACTTTTTGAACATAAACAGTAATATGATTCATGACAATCACGTGCGATGAAACATTTAAGTCAAATGCCTGCTTGATCGATTCAAAGCTTTGGCCCTTGTGAGCAATAACAATTTGGGCCGCTTTCTTGCTAGTGGCAAATATTTCCTTTAATTTTGCTTCTAATGGGTTACTCATGAATTTCCTTGTCTGGGTGGCTCATCATAGCCAAGGTTGGGCCAGCTTCTGGCCGAAGTTGTTTAGCAGTTTCAGTAGCGGCGGCGAAGTCTCCTTTACCAACCTCTGCTTCGCCTTTTTCAGCTTGCTGGATAACAACCTCGGGGTTTTTTTGATCTTTTAATATTGATGCCACACTGCTTAGCGTTTCTGCTTCGGAGCGCTGTAGTCTTTCTGTTTGACCGGAAGTGAGTTTGCTGGCAGCTTTCTCTACGGCTAGCATTTTGGCAGCAGCTTCGGGGTCAATAGCGGTAATTCTAGCCCGCATCTCTGGTAATATTGCGGCACCAACACCTATGCCGCCCCTAGAAATAGCTGCTGCGACTTGATCAGGATCAAAACCGCCACCTTCTTCGCCATCATTTTCGGCCCTGGCATTGATAGCATCAACTACCGCCTGAACCGATTCGTCAATTTTTTCTAGTTCAGGAGACGTTACAGCTTGTGGCCCGCCAGGAGGCGGCGGTGGAGTTGGTCCGGTACCAGTAGTAGATGATGGGAAAAACCCTGGGTTACCGGCAGCGTCAACTCCCGACAGAACGCCGTCTCTAGCATCTCTTCTACTTTTTGATTGCCTAGCTCTACCTAGAACACCCAGAGTTTCAAAGCCTTTTGCGCTTTTGAAGCCTTCTGACCCAAGAAGTTCTTCTTTTAGCTCCTCGTCATTTTTTGACAGTACCATAGATGTAAGTTTCTGGTTGCGCTCTTGAGCGGATATAACTACTCCTGGCCTGGCTCTTCTTTGATCAGCAATCCATTTTTCATAGTCTCTCCTGAGTTTACCTTGTTTGATTTTTGTAGGATCAGCAGCGAGATCAGCAAATTTGCTTTTGTCTAATTTGCCTCGAATTTCTGTCGGATCATCATAAGCGGAGTCGTCATAGCCTTTTTGCTTGGCGGCAGCAATTTGTGCTTCGGGACCAGCTACTACCCCGTGAATCTGACTTTTCAGCAAGGCCTTGTCCCTTTTTGCTGTAGCCGTCGAGGTTCTTGCTTTCCAAGCTTTTCTCCACATTTCTGGATTCATCCCTGCTGCCACATTTGAGGAGCCTGTCCACAATTTTTGTGTGATTGAACCATCTTTAGCATTGCTGGCTTTTTTCTGAGCCATTTGGGCGAATCGAGATGTTCCGTAATTGGCACCTTGCTGAGCTTTGCTTCTGCCCCAATCACCAAATTTTTTCCAGGCTCCAACGGCGGCACCGCCGACCTTGAATGGTGTGGTAATGGCCATATAAAAACAAAATCCAGCAAAAGCCAGTGGCAAAAGCCAACCGGTGTTTAACTGAGCATTTTTGAAAAATTCCCCAGCCAGCCAAAGCCAAAAAACAGAAATAACCGGCATAAAAGCCCATTTGAGAAATTGGCTAAACCATTGCTGGAAATATTTTTTAGTTATTGGTAATACCAGTGCCATACAGGCGGCCGGCGCAATGGCAACCAAGAAGTAGAGAAAGTAATTGCGGACTAAGAAAACAAAGCCGAGGATAGCAACAAAAAAAGCTCCAACCATTAAGGCTAGCTGTTTTAAAATATAAACGGTGATGTATCCGCCATAGTTACCATCAAAACCAAGAATTTTGGTTGCTGCGTCCTGCGGCCCAACAACCGGCTCGCCAATTAGGTTGTTAAATGCCCCGGTGATAGTGTTGTTTTGACTGCCAGTTAAAAAAGCAGAAATTGCAATATTGGCTATGTCGAGCAACATTCTGGCAATTAAGAAGCTGAAGTTGGCAAGGATAACGGCCATAATGAAAGTTGGCAGAATTTTTTTCACAGCATATGAGTCCATTTGGATGCGAAGTATATTCATGAATGCAACCCAAATTAGGACTGCCAAAACAGCTGAATTGACTAATGCCATAATGTCGTACCAAACAGCGGCAACGACTTGGCCGGTACCACTGAAACAAATTGCTGCGTTTGCCTGATTGCCAGCAAAACCAACTGCACCGGCAGCGGCAACAATTTTTGGACAGCCATCTTTTGGTGTTAGAACTTTGTATATTGGGTCAATTGATGAAATGCCAAGAATGCTGGTGATAGCAGCGTGAGCTTTGGGTATAGAAAAAACAAAGACTGCCGAGAATATGAAAATTATACCGGCTACGGCGAAAAGAAACTTGCTTGATTGGATAAAAAATAGTTTCTTCATTTTTCTTAATTACTAGTCATTGAGTCTCTGACTATTAATCTGTTTCCGCTGTTGACGCTAGAGGCAGTGAACTGAATTAAAAAGACATCAGTATCGTTGATTTTTCCAACAACTGCTCCTGTTGTTGTTGGTAATGGCAAATTGTTTGTGGCGGTGACAGTGCACTCGAATGATGGTGTGGAGTCAACAAAAGTTCCAAACTGAATTGTGCCATCCATGGTGTTGTTTGTTGGGCGGCCATCTGCCCCAGGATTTCCAATCTTTACCCTAACGTTGCCTTGGTTAGCTTTTATGCGATCGTACCTGGCTTTGGTCGCAGCTGTAAAAACTATTGTAGCTTTTAAATTAAACGCCGTTGTAGCCGGTGTTGTGCCCCCGCCAGTCCCAGTACCGGTTCCGGTTCCAGTGCCAGTACCAGTACCGGCTCCAGTTCCACCTGTCCCTGTTACGGTTTTAGCTGTTTCGTCGTCTTTCACTGGCTCAAAATTAATTGGTACTCCGATAAAAGCTGTTAGTACTTCGAAGGCTACTTTCATGAAGTATGCGGAGGCGGTGTGTAAGAATTCTGCAATTCCACAACTAATGCTTTGAAATATTCCGGTCCAGCCAGCAGTGATGTTAAAATTTAGCCCCCCGCACGCATCGGTGCCATTGGCTGAAGTAGTTGGAGAGCCAAGAGCATCGGTAAAAAGTTTGAAATTATTCATAATTTTATCGAATGTTCCAGCAAATTCACTGAGAGTTGAGAAAGTTAGTGAAGCGGTTTCAAGAGCTGGATCAATTTTGTATTTCTTTAATTTTGTGCAGTTGCTTGGCCACGAACTGTCCCCATATTGGGCTCGAAGCGCTGTTAAGCTGGTCGCTATCCTTTGTGCTGTTTGCCAAGCAGATGTGTATACCTGAAGACCAGTATCGGTTAAATTGTAGTCAATTGTCGTATCCCTAGCAGCATTATAATATGCCGTTTCTCTGGCAGTGATATTGCTGTGATCGAAAATATCTGTGGCCCAATATTTTCCCAGATTACCCCATGGGACAGAGCGCGAAGTTGCTTGAGCGGTTGTTGACCAGTTAGTTTGTTCGGCGGTTCCTGGGGTTGGAACTAGGATACTTCTCATTGAAGTTTTTAGGCTTTCCCAATCTTGGTTCATTTGGGTGCAGTAGGTGGAAATATCTGAAATGTCGGTTTTTGGCTTAATTATAGTTTGATTATAGACGCCATTTGCAAGGTTGACCAAGCCACCAACCGCAGCGAGTTCACCTCCGGCAGACCAGTTGCTGCAAACCCCGCCTAGTCCATTAACACCGTTATTGAATACAATATATTTATTTCGTAAATCATTGTAGGTTGCTAGTCCCTCTGAGAATTTTGGGGAAGTTGGGCTTGTTCTGGAAACCACCAAGAAGAATGACTGTGGTTTGTAACCGCCAACCTCTGTCAGTCCTGCCGCGGGAAGGCGAGAACCACCTATTACTTGACAATTTGGTGTCGAGGTTCCAGGGCTTGAGGTTAAGGTATACAGACCAAGAGTGCCGTTAAGATCCCCTAATATGCTGCTGCCACCTCCGCCCGAAGCTTCAAAATTCGTTTGAGTTAGGTCTTGCGCGCTCGAGAGTTGGTTAAAATAGAAATCTACGTTACCATTGTTGCCTGCAGCTCCAACTGAAGCAGTGATCATTATTTGGCTTTGTGCGTCATTTGTAAATCTTGGAGTAAATGTTGGGTCATGGGGTGGTGGTTCAGTTGCCCCGGCTTTTTGAATACTAAAAAACTGCCAGTAGCTGGCGAAGACCAGACTTACTAACACCACAAGAATAAGAGGAGTTCTTACAGATTTAGACAATCTCCCTCCTAAAGTTTACTCAGATATCCTATTTAAATTATCTAACAATTTTTGCCAGCGGTCAACTTCGGATTGATTTCCGATTAATTTGTTGGTGGAAATTGAGTATTCTATTGCTGATTTATTTATTGGGTCAACCTGGTAGGCTTTAGCAAAAGCGTTGGCCGCCTGTTGGCGGAAATTTGGTTTCATATCGGCAAACATATGGTTGCTATCTGCTAATTTTAAGTTTGCAAGTCCAAGAAAAATCCAACTTTGATAATCTCGCGGGCCATCATTGGCACAGAATTTAAGATTGACTATGGCAACTTCAGACATTTTTTTTTCGATTAGGGCGCGATCTACATCGATCTTGCATATTTTGCTATTAGCGTCATCTACCAGTTTTAATAGGTCGGAATAATTATTGTCAGTCAGAAATTGTCGAAGTACCAGAATATCTCCTGCGCCGTTTTTTGCTAATTTCTGTCGACTCTCGGCTTTTTCACTATCAATTTGCAACAGGCCAGCCTTTTGGTATTTGACATAGGCATCGGTATATTTTTGCTCTGCCAAAAAATCATTTCCCTGACTGATGTTTTTATTAAAAACATATTTTCTCCAGGGAATAGTGACTACAAAAATAAGAATTATTGCAATAATAATCGAGAGGATAATCTTGATAAATTTTTTCTGATTATCTTTCACTTGAGTTCAATTTTAGCGAGTAAAATATAGAATTATAATTAGCGCGGCCAGGGCCAACCGATAGATGGCGAACCAGGCAAAACCGTGCTTGCTTACATACCGAAGCAAAAATTTAATTGAAAGTAAGCCAAATGCTGCGCTGGTGATTACTGCAACCAAAAAGGGAACCGTAATTACTGATGGGTCAAAACTCTTAAGAGATAAAGCAAAAGCACCGACTACAGCAGGTACCGCAAGTATAAAACTAAAACGAGTAGCGTTTTCACGATCAAGTCCGGTAAGTAGACCAGCTGTTATTGTTGCTCCGCTTCTGGACACCCCTGGAAACAATGCGACTGCTTGGCCTATACCAATAAGAAAGCCTTTGACATAGCCTATGTCTTTAATTTTTAACTTGCCTGAAGTGGCATAATCAACCAACCAGAGTAAAAGTCCAAATACGGCCAAGAGTATTGCAACCAAAAGCGGATTGCGTAGTGCGTGCTCTGCCATTGATTCTAGTAAATAGCCAGCGATTGCTGCTGGAATTGAGCCAACAAGGATTATCCAAAGCAAATTATGAGAGTTTTTTTCACTTTTGTTTTCAGATTTCATTGATATGCCAGCCGAAATGATGTTTGCCCAATCGTGCCAAAAAAATATCAGAAGCGCCAAAAGTGTTCCCGTGTGCAGGGCAATATCAAAATTTAGACCTTGATAATCCCAACCGAAAATATAGGGAACAACGACCAAATGACCCGACGATGAAATTGGGAGAAATTCACCAACTCCTTGGATAATGCCCAGCACCAGCGCATGTATTATATTCATAATTTTCGAGTTAATTATTTAAAATCAGTCAGCGGTATTATTGGCCCAAAAATTTTCGAAATGCTCCATAAACCAGTATGCCAATGTTCCGGCAAAAATGCCAATAAATATTCCACCAAGAACATCAGAGGGATAATGTAGGCCGGCGGCGATTCTGGCAATGCCGATAAGCGAGGCAACAATAAGCATGGAAATTCCCAGTTTTTTATGGCCAGAAAGTAAAATTGTGGTTGCTATGGCAAAAGCTAAATAGGTGTGGGCAGAGGGGAATGAGTTTGTCGTTGTGTGACCTCCAAGCCTAGTAACGGCGTCGGCGTAGGTTACAAAGGGTCTTGGGCGTTGCCAGAGCAGGTAAAAGATAAAGCTAGTGAAAGAGCTAAAAATACAGGCCAGAACAGCAGTGAAAAGCGCATTAATTCGGCCACGAACTATTAAGTAAATTAGCCCAATTATTATTAAAATTATTCCATAATCTGCAAGCCAGTTGACGACTTGACCCCAGAAGTGGTTTTGTCTGGCAAAATCATTGAGATAAAAAAAGAGGTTGTGGTCAAAATTGCGCAAGTTATCAAGAGCGGCTTCCATATTAACTAAATTTTAAACTAATAAATTTTATAAGTCTATTTCGTATCGTTATTTTCTGGGGTCGTCCGTTTGCCATGGAAGGCTTTGTGAATGTCCCTCAGATGTTGATCTGTGACATGGGTGTAAATTTGAGTAGTTGAAACATTGGCATGACCCAGAAGCGATTGGACAGAACGAAGGTCGGCACCATTAATCAAAAGATCGGTTGCAAAAGTGTGACGCAGAGTGTGAGGGGAGACGTGTTTAGTTATACCGGCGGCTTTAGCGTATTTAGTGACGATTCGTTCAATTGAACGCACGGATAATCGGTCTCCGCCAAGCTTATTTAAAATCAATTCATCTGAATCACCAATTAATTTGATATAGGTTGTTAGGGCTTCGTGTGCCGAATCAGAAAGAAAAACAACCCGAACCTTACCGCCCTTACCGCGAACTGGGATTTCGTTTCTCTCCAGGTTGATATCCCCAACGTCCAAATGTGCCAATTCTGATACTCGAAGCCCGGTAGAAAACAGAAGCTCCAAAATTACTCGGTCGCGTAAACCTTTGAAGCTTCTAATATCCGGCATCTTAATCAGCTCTACTATATCGTTAGCTTCAAGAAATTCAACCTTGCGCTCCTCACTTTTAGCTAAAACAACTTTTTGCGGTGCTAGTGAAGAGACGCCTTTAGTGGCCAAAAATCCTAAAAAAGCCCGAAGGGTAATTATAGAATAGTTTTGTGTTGAACGTTTGAGTGGACGACCTGATTTGTCGGAAAGACGATTTAGGTATAATCGATATTCCTTGATTTTTTCCTCTGTAATTAGCTCTGGTAAAAATTCAACTTGCTTTTTTTCCTCCAAGCTATTAGCTTCTAGCTGATAGCTGTTAGCTTCAAATTCTTGCAACCATTGCAAGAATTTACTGAGGTAACGATCATAATTTGAGACAGTTAAAAGCGACTGACCTTTTTCTAACTCAGTGTATTCTAAAAAATCACGTTTTAATTGCCAGAGATCTTTCATGCCACACTGATAATATCATTATGCGACATATTATTGAAGAGAGATTATTCCTCTGATATTGGCAGTTTATAGCGTTTAGCTAGCTCGTATTTGACCACTCTACGATCAGAGAACGGTTCAAATTTATTTTCACCCACAGCCATTACTTCTTCTGCACCTTTGCCGGTAATAATAACAATATCGTTTCTGCCGGCCATGCTGATTGCTTTAGCGATGGCTTCGTGGCGATCTAAAATTTTCCAATAGTTAGTGTTTAGGCGCCATTTGCCTTTTTTGCCCTTAAGAACTCCTGTAGCCACAGCATCCATTATTTCTAGCGGATCTTCGTCGTATGGATCTTCATTGGTAACAAAAATTAGGTCGGCAAATTTTCCGGCCAACGCACCCATTATCGGCCGTTTAGTTTTGTCTCTGCGGCCAGTCGCGCCGAGAACAGCGATAATTTTGCCACCGCGTTTTGCCATTGATTGCCGAATAGTTTCATAAACATTTTTTAGAGAATCGGCGTTGTGAGCGTAGTCAACAATGACTTCAAAATCTTGCTTTGGTGAAACTTTGATCCGCTCCATACGTCCCGGAACACCAGTGACACTCTCAAGACCTTTTTTGATGTCATCAAAAGAAATTTCGTTGGCAATACCGATAGCGATCGCTGCCAGCGCGTTAGAGATATTAAACATACCAGGGATTTGTAGATCGATTGTTGTTTGATTGCCACCGTAAACTGCTGTAAAAATTGATCCAGTTGGGCTCTCGAGGATTTTTCTTGCAACCAGTCCATTATCGACTGGTTTCTTGACTGAATAGAAAATTTGGCTTTTGTTTTTGGCATCAATAAAGGTTTGGGCTACTGGGTCATCAATATTAATGATCGCTGTTGCCGTAGGGTTGTCCTTAAAAACTTTGAGTTTGGCTTCAATGTATTTATCTTTCGTTCCGTGGTAGTCAATGTGGTCGTGCGAGATGTTAGAAAAAACTAGTGTGTCAAAATTGATTCCCCAAACACGATACTGATCTATTGCCTGGGAGGTAGTTTCCAAAATGGCATATTTGCAGCCGGCATCGATGGCCTTTTTTAGAAATCCGTTGATGACTGCGGTTGGCGGAGTGGTAACCCAGCGGGATTTCTCGGTGTGCATTGTGACAGTATCCCCAATTTTTGTGTTGATGGTGGTTTCCATGGCATTTTTTTCGCCAGCGGCATCAAGAACTGCTGCAACCAAATTGGCAATAGTGGTTTTGCCTTTGGTGCCGGTAATGCCAATGATTTTGATTTTCTTTGATGGATTACCAGAAGAAAAATTGGCCCAGTTGGCTTGTGCCTTATGGTATTTATTTTTGGTCGACTGAGAAAGTAATTTTGATAGTGCTCTTTTCATCTTCGAATTTTCTCCGCTAGTTTAAACAACTTATATTTCATTGGCGCTAGTACTAAGTCCCAACTTCCAAGCATGGTTAACTCGTTGCCGCCAAACTGTTTTTTAAATCTTGTAACACCAGCCCAAGGATGTTTTTCGTCGTCGCTAGGTGCAATTCCGAACATATCGTAGTATTTGCAACCGCGGCGCTTGGCTTCCAGCATTATTTCCCAGTGCAGTTTATATGGCCCCATTTTCTCTCGTTGCTCATCACTGGATCCGCCAAACAAATAGGTGCAAGTGTCTTTGTAAAATACTATGATCGCCGAGGCAAGCACGCTGCCATCAGCAGCTTTTGAGTTGAACACTTGAACATATTCCTTTGCTGAACCGATGTCAAGAAGAGTTTGAAAATAGGAAATTTTACGGTAGGAAATTTTTTGTCTCTTGGCCATTGTTTCGTAGAGCTTATAGAAATCGTCCACGCTCCCGCGATCAATTTTGACTTCATTCTTTTCGGCTATTTTAATATTATATCGGCCTTTTTGTTTCATCTGGGCCAAGATATCTTCTTCTGATTTTGTCAGATCAATTAGCAATGTGTGCTCCGGTTGCATTTCCTCGAAAGCTTTAATGTACCCAGATTTTGTTGGGTCAATATCGTTTTCGGTTTCATCCACTGACTCCATCCGATAGAATAGAGCCTTCTCATCCGTAGCAATTTTTTTTATTTGATCGAGAAAAATCTTTTGCATGGCCAGTTTGGACTGGTCGCGACTGATCATTGGCGAGTAAAGCATCGACCCAAGTAGTGGAATTTTCTTTTCTAGGACAAGAATGTCAAAAACTCGCCAGCTTTTTTGCCAGCCGGTTTGGAGTTTGAAATCTTCCCACTCTTTGGTTTGAAAAATCGTTGCCATTAAATTCAATCTAGCAAATTTGGCCGATAAAAAAAAGCGGTGCAACCATCGCACCGCAGTCTGTTCATTGTCCACCTCCTCGTTCTTGGATCACTCGCCGAGTTCTGGCGTCGCCGCCACGCGGCCAGATCAGATAGTACACTGCCTTGGCCAACCGTTCAGCCACATACTTTGGCGGCAGCCGAAACTTGCTGGAGCGAATCCGGATCCTCTTGCCGTACAGGCGGAGGAAAAGGACCCGGATCCCTAACAGATGCCAGTAGTCGCTGACGGCGACGACCTGGCAGTTGTTGAGGCTGATGTCGTACTGCGCCAACTTGCCGACAGTCATCGGCACGTTTTCCCGGGTAATCAGCGATACGTTCTCGCACATTGTCCGCGGCTGGTGCGGAAGTCGCTCTTGCGCCTGCCACCACTTGTTCATCAGATCGGCAGCCGGACTTACCTGACCTTTCTGCTGATTGAACAGACCGCCGGTGAAAACGACAATATCAACCGGGTGGTTCAAGCAGTAGTCGCGTGCCGCCACCAAGTTGGTGATGGTGTTTGGCATCAGCTTTGCCTGTACGTCCAAACTGAATACGATCAAGACGTTTTCCAACCATATCACCCCTTATGGGTGCGGAAATTCGTGGAATGGTGTGACATTAACATAAAATGCCACCAATGTCAATCGTTTGGGCTAGAAATTAGCTTGAATTTCTGTTAACATTAGTCAGATGAAAAAAGAGATCAAAATTTTAGCAATTGAAACCAGCTGTGATGAAACTGCAGCGGCGGTAATCGGTGTTGAAAATGAAAAACCAATTATTCTATCTAGCATCATTAGCTCGTCAGCCGATTTACACGCCAAAACCGGTGGAATCGTCCCTGAAGTAGCCAGTCGAGCGCAAATGGAAGCAATGGTTCCGGTTGTCGACGAAGCACTGGAAAAATCCAATTGTAAAATCGACGACATTACTCATGTCGCTGTTACTAATGGCCCAGGCTTAATTGGCTCACTTTTGGTTGGTTTTAACGCAGCAAAAACTATTGCCTATGCACGGAAATTGCCATTTATTCCGATTAATCACATAGAAGGTCACATTTATTCAGTTGATATACAGAAGTTTGAGTTTCCGATTCTATCACTAACAGTTTCAGGTGGACACACATCATTGACGGTAATGCGAGACCATGGTGTGTATGAAACTATCGGTGAAACTATCGACGACGCAGCAGGCGAGGCTTTTGACAAAGTCGCAAAGTTGCTTGATCTTGACTACCCTGGAGGGCCGGTCGTCTCAAAACTAGCAGCTCAGTATCGTGAAAAAAATATTGAATCAAATATAAAATTTCCACGCCCGCTAATGGATAAGCCGAATTTTGATTTCTCATTTTCCGGCTTGAAAACCGCGGTATTAACCGAGGTAATGAAAAATGGCGCGGAGAATGATGCTCGGAAACAAGAGCTTTGTTTTGCTTTCGAAGAAGCAGCGGTCGAAGTTCTTTGCGCTAAGGCAATTAAAGCAGCAAGAGAGTATCGCCCGAAGGGAATCATTCTCGCAGGTGGTGTGGCGGCCAACCGCAGATTGCAAGAAGAATTAAAAAACCGCATTGATAAATACAATGACGAAGTTGAAGAGAAATATAAATTAGATTTTTACATGCCGGGACCGGGAATGGCCGGTGATAATGCAGCCATGATTGGTTTGGCAGCGTTTTATCACATTGAAAAAAATAATATTCCGGAAGTATTTGAGACAACTGTTAATTCAAATTTGGCTATATAACCCTGTTAAATACGATCGTATTGATTCGAACAATTTGATCGTTGGCCATTGGCCGATTTAACAGGGTAAATAAAAAAAGTCCGCGGACAGCGATGAGCTGTGTCCGCGGAAACGGAAGTGCCACCGAGTTGGTGGCTACATGGCGTGATGATACATCATGCAGATGACGGCGTTGCCCCTGCCAAAGCGAACCTCCTGGAGCAGCTCCACCGGGTCCTTGCCCTGAAGGATCGCGGCGAACACCAGGTGGCGCTTGGTCATGTCCTCCAAGCTGGTCTTGCCCTTGTGCAGCGCGGCTGCCGGGGTAGCCATGCTGCGCCAGACGGTTTGATCATCCGGCTGAAGGCAGCCGGCGAACGCTTCGCAGACCTCGAACTGGTCGTCGAAGGCCTCGACACCATCTTCGACGCAACCGAGGCAGATCTCATTGCCGTCCCAGGTGACTGCTTTCTGCGGCCCATGGTTCTTGCACCTCCGGTCGCTCAGACCTATCACTCCCGGGTAGCTGAGTTGACACGGATTGTCACCGACAAGCTTGACTGCGTGGTGCGGGCCAACTGCTTTGGCGACGGACATGTTGTGAGGCCTCCACTGGAAAAGATGTGAGTCATCTGCTACGATTGTAGCGACAATAACGTACAATATTTATCCACAAAAAGCAAGTCATGTCAAAAGTTTTCAACAAAAACTGGCAGCACTCGGAAATCGAGTCGGAACTTTACAAGAACTGGGAAGCATCCGGCTACTTTAAACCTGAACAAAATCCCGAAGGCAAACCATTTGTTATCGCTATCCCGCCACCAAACGTTACCGGCAAGCTTCATATTGGTCACGCCTATGGTACAACTCTGCAAGATCTAATGATCCGCTATCATCGTTTACTTGGTGATGCATCGCTTTATATTCCTGGTATGGATCATGCTGGCATTGCTACTCAAACTGTTGTCGATAAGAAATTACGCAAAGAAGGCATTAATAAAAACGAACTCGGTCGCGAAAAGTTCGTTGAAGAGGTTTGGAAGTGGAAAGAGGAATATGGCGGGAAGATTCTTGAACAACTTCGCGCCATCGGCGCATCGTGTGATTGGGACAGAGAACGTTTTACATTGGACGAAGGACTATCATCTGCCGTCCGTGAAGCCTTTGTACACCTATACAAAAAAGATTTGATATATCGCGGTGAGTACATTGTAAACTGGTGTCCAAAATGCGGTACAGCCATTGCTGACGACGAAGTTGAGCATGAGACGCAAAAAGCCAAGTTATATTATTTTAAATACGACAAAAACTTCCCAATAACTATCGCAACCACTCGTCCGGAAACCAAATTTGGCGACACGGCGGTTGCAGTAAATCCTGGCGATGAACGTTACAAAGAGTTTATCGACAAAGAATTTGAGATAGATTTGGATGGTGTTAAGCGAACAATTAAAGTCATTGCTGACAGAGCCGTGGATAAAGATTTCGGCACAGGTGCTGTTGGTGTAACCCCTTCTCACTCAATGATTGACTGGAAAATGGCCGAGGATCATGGTTTACCGAAAGTAAAAGTTATCAACGAATACGGCAAAATGACGGCCGAGGCCGGCGAATACGAAGGGCTAAAAGTTTTGGAAGCCAGAGAAAAACTGGTTGAATATTTAGAGTCGGCAGATTTGCTGGAGAAAGAAACAGATATCGAAAATAATTTATCGATTTGTTACCGCTGTTCCTCTGCAATTGAGCCACTTCCATCGCTCCAATGGTTTGTAAAAATGAAACCGCTCGCAGAAAAGGCGAAAGAGGCGGTAAAGAGCGGGGAAATTGAGATTGTCCCCAAGCGTTTTGAGAAGGTGTATTTTCATTGGCTCGATAATATTCGCGACTGGTGTATTTCTCGTCAGCTTTGGTGGGGACATCAAATTCCGGTTTGGTATAAGGGCGAAGAAGTTTATTGTGGCTTAACACCACCAGATGGCGACGGTTGGGAACAAGATTCTGACGTATTGGACACATGGTTTTCGTCTGGCTTGTGGCCGTTCTCGACGCTTGGTTGGCCCCAGGAAACATCAGATTATAAAACATTCTATCCAACAACAGTAATGGAAACTGGCTATGACATCATTTTCTTTTGGGTGGCCAGAATGATAATGATGGGACTGGAATTAACTGGAAAAATTCCGTTTAAGACAGTTTATCTCCACGGCTTGGTTCGCGATGAGCAAAACAGAAAAATGTCCAAGTCACTTGGAAATGTTTTAGACCCGCTAGATTTAATTGCAAAGTACGGTACCGATGCGCTGCGGATGGCTTTGATTGTTGGCTCGACCCCAGGGCAAGATATTGCTGTTGGTGAGAGTAAAATTAAAGGTTACCGCAACTTCACAAATAAAATTTGGAATGCCTCACGGTTTGTATCGCTTCGCGTAACTGATGGCGATTTGCAAAGTGGGGAGTTGGGTTCGGCGAAAATTGCCGACTTAATTATCGATGAGAAACTGTTAACGTCGGCTGATAAAAAAATACTAGGTCGTCACGAAGAAATTAAAAAAACTGTGACAGCCCACATTAACAAGTTCCAATTTTCACTAGCCGGCGAGGAATTATACGAATACTTTTGGCATGAATTTTGTGATGAGTATATTGAAGCATCCAAAGCTCAGCTAGACGATAAAAAAACCTCGGATAACACGAAGAAAGTTTTAATAAAAATATTGAGTGAATCATTGGTTCTAATGCATCCGTACGTTCCATTTGTAACTGATGCCGTTTGGCAGGAACTGCGAGAGTTCGTTCCGGGTTTAGCTGATTCAATTATGATCTCCAGCTGGCCCGAGTAAGATAAGTTACAGAAAAAAAAAGATCCATTTTCATGGGTCTTTTTTGATATACTAAATTCAGATCCTGCTACTGGAGGCGCAACCATGCCTAAGGCTTTGTCTCATTTCGCTGACCCAAAGTTCATGAAGATGCTGTTGACGGTGGCGTTCGAGAAGTGGTGTTCGTTCTGGGTCGAGTGCAACCTCGACGGCAAGGGATGGACCGACGCCGAGAAGGGCCAGGTGATCGATACGCTGATCGCCTCGGTCACCAAGCTGTACGGCAACTGCGGCAAGGGAGCAACCGTCGCCGACGCCATCAAGATGCGGAGGCAGGCCTTTACTGATCTCGGACCGGATTTCGACCGCGCTCTCGAGATGTTCGAGTCGTTTCTACAGTGCGAGGGTTGCTGGTTGAAGGGTGAGATTGGGAATCGCGACTTCGGCAGGTTGTTCCACAGTTGGGACCGCATGAAGCACAGGACTGGTTCAAGCTTCCGGGCCGCGAGTCGTGCATCCAGTGGCGTCCCGTTCCTGCTGCACAAGAAGCTGGGACACCGCCCCTCTGTTGAGGAAGCGAGTAAGATCACGCTGGTTGAGTTCACGGCCATCCATGGCGTTGGCTCGAAAGCAGTGGAAGCACTCGATGCATTCCGCGCCGACTGCGGCTATCCGCCGCTGAAGTAGCCGCTGGCTAACAGCCGGCACGAGCACTCCCGTCGTATGGTTTCGGCGGGACCTTTTTTATTATAAAAAAAGCCCTGCCCCCGTGAGGGCAGGACCATGACTTGGCAAAAAAGTGTCGGATTAGCACCGACCCCTCTTTTGCTGAATAGCTAGGTAGATGAACCCGCCGGATATAAGAGCGGGGAAGAAGATGATTGCGAAGAGAAAGAACTTATTGTTCACATCCTGGGCCTTTTTTGCGGCTGCCTGCTCAGCAGGGGTCAGCGGCTTTGGGGCAGGCACTGCTTCGGTGCTATCGTGTCGATTCGCCGGGTTGGCAATCGACAACGGGGACGAAGGGTTCAGCGGGCTGAACCATCCGTGGACAGGGTCCATGGTGTTGCTCGGATCCTGAGTATGCCCGATTGAGGGGATCGCACTCAGTACAACGACTACGGCTGCCAGCAAGGCCAGGCTCTTCATTTCGGCTCCGAGACGTCTGTGTTATACATCCTCATTGACATTATATCATATAAAGTGATAAATGTCAATGAAAAAAACACCCGATGCGGCTTGCGTCGGGTGCGGTCACAGTTCCCCGAACATGTCGAAGACGAATCCTCGATGCTCGTTGAACCTGGCTGTTCTGTAGCGAATCTCCTCTCCGTAGAAACGGTCGACGAGCTGGTCGGCAATGTGAATCAGATGTGACTTGAAGTACTCAATGATTTCGCTGGCGTCGGTATCGTGAGAACATCGGAATGGCCACTTGCCTGAAGTGGAATATGAGCGGAACACGAACTCCTGGGAAGTAAAGTCTCCCCAAGTTTGGGGTTCGCCAACCTTGTCGACTCGGGCAACGGCCTGGGCAAACACCAGACCTGGTGCGGCCACAAGGGCGGTCGGCTCACCTTCTTTCAGGTACAACTCGCCCATTGGGAAAATGATCTTTCCGTAAAGCCACGGAGGGCATTCGGAGATCTCGATGCGAATCTGAAACTTAACCACGATCACGCCCTCCTTCGTGTCTGTATTTGGGCTAATCGGATCTTAACAATAATAAATTTGTAAAGCAAATAAAAAAACACCCGAACTCAGGTTGAGCGCGGGTGCGGCTGGTGCGCTAGCCGGTGGGGCTAGAAGACGGGTGTCATGCCACTTGGATGGTGTGCATCGGCAGATGGCCAAAGAAGCGGCCAAGTGACACAAGGCGCTGCTGCCAACGTGGCGGCAGCAGTTCGTGAACGTGCAAGATGTGGACCCCATCAGCGGGGACCTCATCCATTGCGACAATGCCGCTGCCTTTGTGTGCCATCACCAGGCGGGCGATGTCACTCGCTGTCAGGGCATTGATACCTTCAACTGCGAGCTTGCCCCACTGAACACTGCCAATGTGGCCGTGCCTTTGGAGCAGCTGTTCAACAATCACAGGGTCATACTTGTCGCTGAAGGCCAAGTGAGGCATTGGTCTCGCTTGCTGCGAAGTGGGCTGCGGTGTGCGGCTTGGCATGATTCGGCTTTCCTCCGTACAGGGATTGGCGGGCTTAATTATCTTAAACTAAAGTGAATATTTTGTCAAGAGAAAAAATGATCGTGCTGATTGACAAAAAACTGCTACTGGATTATAATTTCAGTAGCTATTAATTAATTTTGAAGGAGAAAATATGGGAAGTGATTGTAGTTGTTGTGGCCACAAGTGTGATGATCGCAAAGAACCAGAGGTCAAAAAAGCCGTTGGTTGTGAGTGCCCTGATTGTCATTGTGATCCTTGCAAATGCGGAGAAGAAACAGACGGAGCTGAAGTCACTGAGAAATCAGAGGACGAAGAAGTCGAAGTCGATAAAGCTGCATAAATCGTTTCAAAATACAAAAAACTCTGGTTTCGACCAGAGTTTTTTGATACTATTAAACTATGATTATAGACGCCTTGGCGAATTTCGTAACGATGGTAATTTCTCACCTCGGATACCCGGGTGTCTTTTTATTGATGGCGCTAGAGTCTGCGTGTATTCCAATCCCATCTGAGTTTATTATGCCTTTCTCGGGTTTTTTGGTAGCTACCGGGCAAATGAACTTTTGGGTTGTGGTGCTCTTGGGTTCAGTTGGTAATTTGGCTGGATCTTGGCTGGCTTGGTGGGTTGGACACAAGGGTGGACGACCATTGGTTGAAAAATATGGCAAATATATTCTTCTTTCTCATCACGATTTGGATGCTGCTGATAGGTATTTCCAAAAATATGGCCAGAACACTGTTTTGTTCACCAGGTTGATGCCAATAGTCCGAACTTTTATTTCCTTGCCAGCCGGTATTTCCAAAATGGATTTTAAAAAGTTTTCTCTGTACACATTCATTGGCGTTATTCCTTTCACTGCTGCACTGACTTATGCTGGAGTTAAGCTAAAAGAGAACTGGGCTGGGCTTCAGCCGTATTTTCATAAATTTGATTTGGTTATTGCTGCCGCAATTGTGTTGTTTCTTGTCTGGTATATTATTCGACATTTACGAAGAAAATAGTTCTGGAACCAAAAAAGCGCCTCGAAATTTAAGGGCGCTTTTTGGAATTTCGAAACATATATTGTTTAGCTCATGATGCGTTGCAATAATTTCTAAACAAACAGGTCGCTGTCGCTAGCGGGGGCTCCATTTTCGGTTGGAGCGGCTGCTGGCGCTTGATTGGGAGCGACATTAGGTAAAGGTGCTCCAGCAAGAGGTGCTGGCGATGGTTGTGTTACGCCGCCCGGTGACGATGTCGGTACAGGCGAAACTTCGGGTACTGGCGCTTCTCCAACAGAGGCTGGAGGCCCATCATCTACTTCGACTGGAACATCAATTGGTGACGCTGTCGCAGTGCCGGGCTGGATAGACTGTTCAGTAGCAGCTGTGTCAGTTTCCAGTGGTATGGACCCACTGGCCACATTGTCATTTTGGGGAAGAGCTGGATTTACCTCCTCTACAACAGGAGTTTCGTCTGCTTTCTTCTCCACAATTGAAGTTAGTTCATCAGCGGTTTTGCCGGTCAACTTTTCTAAATGGTTGACACCAACAATAACGGCTGATGGCTTGCCGTTTTTTGTTAGGACATACATTGCTTCTGTCCCCTCAACTTCATCAATAATCTTATTGAAATTATCCCTGGCCTCTGTCACTGGCAGAATTTTATCGATATCGACTTCTAGCACATTCCCTCCGAGAATTACTAATTTGTTATATCCATTATAGCTTTTCTGGTGGTGTTTGTCAATTGGCTATCTATTTCCTGGACTGGTGGTATGCTTGGGTTGAACACAGGAGGCAACTCAAAATGTGTCAGTCTGGTGCCCAAACGTTCTACTTGATCATCGACGATGGCAATGCCTGTGCGTCGTCTGACGACTGCGAAGACTACCAGAATTGGCGTTGCGCTAGAGGCCGAGAATATGGTCCGAATATCGGCAGCGCTATCGTTCAGTTGTCGGCCACCTGTCCTTGCCACGGATGTGACAATCGCACCGAGCCCTAGAGCTAGGCCGTACGCCTAGCTTTTTTCATTTGAGTTCACCATTTTGCTTCAAAATTTCAATACATTTTGCTAAAGATTCCTGCCATGGTGTCGTTTTGATACCGAGTTTCATTATCTTTTCGCAGTTTAGCGGAGAGTGTGATGGGCGTTCGGCGGTTAAGGTTTCGCCGCGGCTGGCAGCATATTCAAATGAGGTTTGTGGAATGACTTTGGCGGTGCCGCCTGATAGTTTGACAATCTCCTCGGCAAATTCAAACCAAGAGCATTCGCCGTCGCCGGCAAAGTGATATAGCCCGTATTCGGTTTTATCCGACAGCACTTTCATCGCCATAGCTAAATCGTAAGCATAGGTTGGGCAGCCGATTTGATCGGAAACAACTTTCAGCTCCTCTTTTTCCAGTCCAAGCTTGGCTATTGTTTTGACAAAATTTTTTCCAAAGGGGGAGTAAAGCCAGGCGGTGCGAAGAATAAAATATTTCCCATCTATCTTTTCAACAGCAATTTCTGAGTCGAGCTTAGTTTGGCCGTAATAGGAAAGTGGATTTGGCTTATCATCTTCTGTATAAGGAGTTGTTTTTTTGCCATCGAAAACAAAGTCAGTTGAAACGTGGAAAAAGACAGCATCAACCTTTTTTGCAGCGCTAGCTAGATTATGGGCACCATCTACATTAATTTTCTTCGCTAATTCTTTTTCGATCTCGGCTTGATCAACCGCAGTATAAGCAGCAGCGTTTATTATTACCGCTGGCTTTTTGGTTTCGATGAAATTCTCTACCGCTGTCGCGTCCGTAATATCCAAATCGTCACGATCGGTCAAAATTAGGTCATCACCAGCAAAAACATCTTGCAGCGTTAATCCAAGCTGGCCATTAGCGCCAGTAATTAGAATCTTCATTTATAAATCCTCTCAGCTTCGGCTTTGCGCTTTTTCCACCATTCTTGGTTGTCTTGATACCATTTTACGGTCTCGGCAAACTGCTTTTCTGGATCGCGGTTTGGTTTCCAGCCGAGTGCCTCAATTTTGGAGGTATCCAGTGCATAGCGGAAGTCATGTCCTGGTCGTGGATCGGGAACAAATTCCAGCCATTTTTTCGGATCCAGATTAAGAGCACGGCAAAGCATTTCTGCGGCCATTCGGTTAGTGATCTCAGGCTTGTTGTTGGCCGCAACGTTATAAACTTCGCCAAGTTTTCCGTTTTCTAGCACAAATTCGATGGCTGTTGCATTGTCGGCAGCAAAAAGCCAATCGCGAACTTGCAATCCCTCGCCCCAAATTGGAATTTTGTCACCAAGCAAAAGATTGGTGATCCATCGCGGCAGGGCTTTCTCTGGGAATTGCCATGGACCAAAATTATTGGTTGTTCTGGTAATTAATATTGGTGCACCACTTTTCCCGAATTCTTGGGCAATATCATCGGCCTGGGCTTTTGACTTAGAGTAGGCGCTAGTGGCCTGAGAATCGCCTGGTAGTTTATCTGACTCCTTGAAAAATCCTTCGACAGCGGAACCGTAAACTTCATCGGTGGAAATATGGAGAAACTTTTTAACATCGGCAGCAATTGATTCTTCGATCATTACTTTGGTGCCCTCAACATTGGAGCGATAGAAAAGATCAGGATCTGTTTCCGACCTTGTATTGTGAGATTCAGCGGCAAAGTGAACAACCCAGTCCATGCCTTCGACAGCTTTTTTAACAGCACTGCGATCACAAACGTCAGCAACAATCAACTGCACTTTATCCCCAAGTGGTTCCAGGTTGTCCTTGCCTCCGGCATAAGTCAGCTTATCCAAAACGACAACTTCATGGCCCTTGTCGATCATGTAATAGACGAAATTTGTGCCAATAAACCCTGCTCCACCCGTGACTAAAATTTTCATAAAACTCCTATTTTAGCGAATCCCAATCAAAATTTATTTCTTTATCGAATGGGTCAATGCGTTCTTCGTCAGGATTTTCTGGGTTATAAGCCTTGGTAACATGATAGATCAAAATATTTGTTTCATCGTCAATGACTTTATATCCGTGGACGATTCCTTGTGGGATCAGGATTAATTTATAATCATCTCGTCCGGAGTAAATGACTTCGGTTTGACCCTTTGTTGGCGAATCTTCGCGCCGGTCGTAGAGAACTACAGCAACTCGGCTGTTGGCGAAAAACCAAAGGTCATCTTGAAATTTGTGCCAATGGAATGCCTTGATTGTTCCGTTCGGTGCCGTAGTAAAATTGCTCTGGCCAAAATGTTTAAGCAGCTCATCGTCATCGCGAAGAATTTCGGCAAACAATCCTGGTTCAACGTCTTGCTTTAAATCTGGTTTATCTTTCCAAACTTTTAACTCTTTAACTAAAACGCCATCAAGTTTTCCTGGTTTGATATTATCTTTCATTTTTCACCTCTCGCTCAATTCTTCGTAGGTAGTCGGCGTAACTTGATTTGCCCATTTTCTCAATTGCCGCATCTAATTTTTCATCATCAATCCATCCTTGGCGATAGGCAATTTCTTCGATGCAGGCAATGTTCATACCAGTCATTTCCTGCATAATTTGAACGTAATTATTGGCCTTAATCATTGCGGCATGAGTTCCAGTGTCGAGCCAGGCAAGGCCCCTGGGTAAAACAGTTACAACTAGTTCATCACGGTCTAAAAATTTTCGATTCAAATCGGAAATTTCTAGTTCTCCTCGAGGAGAGGGTTCTAGCGCTTTGGCCTCTTTAACTACCTCGGGGCCATAGAAATATAATCCAGGGACAGCATAACTTGATTTTGGTTTTTCTGGTTTCTCCTCAATTGACAGGACCTTACCGTTTTTATCAAAATCAACGACGCCAAATCGCTCTGGATCTGGCACGTGGTAGGCGAAAATGTGACCGCCACTTTTGATTTTGCAGGCATCTTTTAATAACCCGGTGAGACCGGCTGAATAATAAATATTGTCGCCAAGAATCATGGCTACTGAATCGTTACCGATAAATTCGTCGCCAATAATAAATGCTTCGGCTAAACCGTTTGGTTCTGGCTGAACTTTGTAAGAGAATTTCATGCCAATTTCAGATCCATCTCCAAGTAGTTTTTCAAACCCTGGCAAGTCGTGTGGGGTGGAAATAATTAAAATTTCTTTAATTCCCGCAAGCATCAGTACCGAAAGCGGATAATAGATCATCGGCTTGTCATAAACTGCCAACATTTGCTTAGAAACCGTTAATGTTGCCGGGTAGAGTCGAGTGCCAGCCCCACCAGCCAAAATTATACCTTTCATAAGTTCCTTTCGATTGTGTTAGTTTTCTGCAATTTAAGATTATCACCAAAATGTCGAGTTTTCAAATTTAAATTTGTTGCCGCAAGATGTTTTTTTTGATATAAACTAATAGTTGGTACATTATAGCAATTAGCCAAAAATTATATGCGATTAGTAAAAGCCAAACATATTGTTTATAGTCCTGTTAGAGCGAATTTACTTGGTGGTTGGACTGATCAACTTTTGTGGGACGAAGAAGCAGCTGTCGTGAACTTTCCTGTTGGGTGGGCAAGCGATAAATGTTTCAAAGATACATACCCTCTAATGTTGGATAGACTAGGACGTTTTAATTCAGTGATCAGTGGTCGTGGCACCGGTTTAGGTATCTCGTCAATTCGTGCAGCAATGATGTATCGTCAGGCGTTTCCTGAACGGTCTAACGACGATTATATTAAGTTTGTTTTGGAATACGAAAAAGCAATTTTGGGTACAGAAGGTGGATGGCAAGATCAGATCGGTGCGATGGAGCCGGGTTTCAAATTGATTACTACTCCGACTGACGAAAAATATCGTCATAGGAAGTTTGAAATCAAGCGACGGGACAATCACCCTGTTGTCCAGCGAATGGTTTTATTTGACACCAAGGTACGGCGTAACGCTGGTGATCTTGGTGATTTGGTCCGTGATTTAATGAAAAACAGCAAAGATTTTCGCGCTCATCTTCGATCCGTCGCGAAATCAGCGGTCAAATGCTTCGACGGTACGGCCGAGGAAATGATTGACGCTTGCAATCAGTCATGGCAAGGATTTTTGAAATTCGTACCAAAGATGGCGCTGCCGAAGCCACTACCACAAACTGAGCTAATCAAAGGCCATATGCTTCTAGGCGCTGGCGGTGGTGGATTTGGAATTGTGTTTGTTGATAGACCAGAGTCTCGGAAAGAAGTTATTAAACTCTTAGAGAAGTCGGGATTTTGGGCCACTATTCCAGTTTTGCTTCCTGGCGCTCAACTTGTTGAGGAAAAAAATTAATATGAAAACTGATAAAAAAATTATCACTTACAAAGATTTGGCAAAATTGCGAGCCAAAGCGAGCAAAGAGGGCAAAACCATAGTTTTTACTTCCGGTTGTTACGATATTTTGCATCTTGGCCACGTAATCCATTTTAATTTCTGCAAACAACAAGCAGGTATTTTGGTCGTTACTGTTGGCAACGATGCGACTATTCGTGAACTTAAGGGTGAAAATAGACCAATTAACGATGAAAATTTTCGCTCCCGTCTTTTGGCGGCGTTGGAACTTGTTGACTATGTGGTAATATCAGAAGAATTTGGAAAAATGGACCACGTAAAGTCAACTGAGCTACTTCGGCCTGACAAATATGTTCTGAATGCAACTGATTCAGCTGTTGCTGAAAAAAGAGTTATTTGCGAAAAGAATGGGGTAGAGCTAGTTTTGTGTAAGCGCCTTCCGCCTGGTCACAAAAAGGGTGGAATTTCTTCAAGCGGAATTGAAAAGCAACTTTCATCATGAGGCAAAGAATAATAAAGTTTCTAGAGACTCTTCATTTGCGCATTTTTGGACATGAAATGAGCCAAACAATGCGCCAGTTTTTATCTAACCTCTCTTGGTCTTTTTTTGGTGTAATACTAAGCGCCTTTATTTTGTTCGTTGTAAATGTCGTGGCTGGTCGGCTACTTGGCCCAACTGATTTCGGCCGCTATAATTTGGTATTCAATATAGCTAGTTTTTCGGCAGTTTTTATTGCCCTAGGATTTGACTCAACAGCTTTACGTTTTATCTCTGCTGCTAAAGACAAAAACCGGATTAATCATTTGGTATCAAATTCATTGATAGCCGTTGGTGTTATCTCAGTCATTTATTTTTTGTTTGGCTTGATCCTTCGGCCTTTGGTCGCCGGGTGGCTCAACACAACAGTAATGTTGGTCACAATGGCTGTTGTCTATTCGGTCATTTACACATTCCGTAACTTAAGTGACGGGCTGACTAAAGCAATGCAGTTGTTTAAACGTCAGGCCATGGTTAAGATTGTCGAAAGCATAATTGTTTTGACCATAATTTTGGTTTGTTTTTTTGTTCTTAAGCAAAGATTTTACTATAATTATGTTTTCGCTCTGATAGTTGGTGGCTTGGCGACAGTAGGTCTGTATATTTATCCGTTGCGCAAGTACCTAGGATCGTGGCAAAAGGATGCTTTTGATCTAACAAAAAATTACCAAAAAATTGCAGTTTTTGTTGGCTTTATTGGTATTACTATTGCAACGATTGATAAATTTTTTGTTGCCAAGTTTCTTGGTGCCGCTCAGCTCGGTTTGTATAGCGCTTATTTAGTTACTTCGACGGCTGTTATTTCTCAGTTGGTTGTGCTGGCCAATAATGTTTTCTTTCCAATGGTCAACCAGGTCGAAGATAAAAAGCAGATTATGAAAAAAATTGATCAGTTGGCAAAGTTCATGTTTTTGCCAATTATAATTTTTTCAGCCTTAATCTCTTTTGTCGTGATAAAAATTTTCGGTGCCGCATATGAAATTAACTGGATATATATTGCTCTGGTTTCGCTTATTGCCTTTGGGCAAGTATTGATTGGTTTTTATGGTTCTATCATCGCTTCCTCTGAGAATTACTTAAGATTTAATGCAAAAATTTATTATTTCAAACCGGTGTTTATCGGCGGTCTGTATTTTTTGGCTTATTTTTGTCACTATTTTAATTTGTACAGTATAATTTTAATTGTTTTGTCTAGCTATATTTTCGATTATATAAACACAAAAATTACCATAGCTTATATCAAGGAAGAATAATGGATATTAGAGAATATTTAGCCAGGGGAAAGTGCTATTTTTCGCTTAGGAAGTATTTTGCAAAGAATGTACTCCGAACAAATCACAATAAAACGGCAATTTTCTCGTATTTGACCCGGCCTTTTATCGCTTCAATTTCGAATCGCCACAGCAATTTAATAGAAGCCAGAGAAATAGCTCACATTTTGGACGAACTTGGCTACAATGTTGATGTGGTCCAGTATAACTCTCCTTTTGAAAAACTGAAGGGTTTGCCTGACAAATGTGATTTATTGTTTGGCGTCGAGCCCAACTATATTGATTTGGTGGCAAAATACCCATCTGCTAAAAAAATATATTATGGCACCGGAGCCAACTGTCGATTCCAGAATCAGGCTGAGGAAGCGAGAATCTTGGATGTGCAAAAGCGCAAGGGGACCAAACTTTTAAGAAGAAGGAAAGTGCTAGATCATAGAGCTTCGAATATTTCTGATGCAGTCATTCTCATTGGTAACAAATGGACAAAAAGCACTTACGCTGGGAAAGCAAAACAGGTCGAACTGGTAAATGTCTCGGCTGTTCCTGTTTCAGACGTTAAAAAATTATTATCAGACAAGAATTTTTCTCAAGCCAAAAAATCATTCCTTTGGTTTGGAAGTGTTGGCGCGGTTCACAAAGGTCTTGATCTGCTGTTAGATGTTTTTGCTTCTCGCCCGGAGCTGCAACTCTATATTTGTGGGGCGGTTGAGAATGAGTTAGATTTTGTTTCATTGTATAAAAAAGAATTATATGAAACTGAAAACATTCATCTGGTCGGTTGGGTTGACGCAAAATCAAAGAAGTTTCAAAGTATCATTAATTCCTGTGCATATACAATCCTGCCTTCTTGCAGCGAGGGGATGAGTAGCTCTGTAGCCACTTGTATGATGGCTGGATTAATCCCAGTCATTTCTGAGGAAACAGGAGTTGATATGAATGGAATTGGGATTGCTATTAATGACTTGTCTCCCGGAGGTGTCAGTAAAGCAATCGATCAAGCGTCGAAATTGTCGACCAGTGAAGTTAAGCGACGTTCCAGTGAGTCACTACATTTAGCAGAAAAAGAGTTTGGAATAGAAAATTTTTCAAACATGATGAGTAGAGCCCTAAAAAAATTGTTATGAAACCAAAGCTAGCGTTTATTGACCATTCTTTCCACCAGAAAACTCGCTCGACGTTCTTTTTGCGAGATATTTTGGCTTCAAAGTTCGAAATAATCAATTTGTGGGATGAAAGTTGGAAGGGGAATAAAAATTTAAATGCCGAAACTATTAACCGGGGTAATTATGATAAGGTTTTATTTTTCCAGTCTATATTGCCACAATCTGAACTCGCGAAAATTAGGTCAGAGATAATTTTTGTTCCAATGTATGATTCAATTGATAGACACTCCAGTTCTTTGTGGCTGAAATACAAGAAGCTTGGTGTTAAAGTCATTAACTTTTCTAGAACATTAGATGCCAAAATGTTGGCACATGGAGTTGACTGTCTGTATGTTCAATTCTTTCCAAAGCCGCAGGTGGTAGCAAAAGTTAATCAGAACAAACCTCTAGTTTATTTTTGGCAGCGCCAAAAGTATCCGAATTTTGAGACTTTGAAAAAACTTTTTAATAAAAATGATATTGCTGGAGTGATTTATAAACAACACCCAGATCCTGGCATTCGCTTGTCCAAACTCTCTGACAAGGATAAAAGCGAATGGAATGTATCAGTTATCGAAGAGTTTCAATCTCCCCAGGAGTTCGAAAAAACTTTGAAAAAGGCAAGCATTTATATTGCCCCGCGTTTATACGAGGGGATTGGCATGAGCTTCTTGGAGGCAATGGCCTTGGGTATGGTTGTCGTTTCTCCCAATAATCCGACTATGAATGAGTACATCACAGACGGCGAAAACGGATTTCTTTATCGCCCGAAAAGAGAACAAAAATTAAATTTGAATAAATTCAATCAAATAAAACTGGCTACTAAAAAAACAATTGATGACGGAGCAAATTCTTGGGAAAGTGATAAAATAAGAATAATAAATTTTGTGGCCAAAAAGAAAGCTTACAATAAGCTTTCAGCTGGTCAAGAGTTAAAATTGATTTTTTTGCCACCTTTCGAATTTGTCGCCAAAGTTATTCGCTATATAGAATTTAAAATATTAGGGAATTGTTAAAATGAGTAAAAAAGACCAAACAATCAGTATCGTGACGCCATCATTTAAGCAGGCCGACTTTTTGGCCAGGACTATTGAGAATATCTGGGGCCAGGAAGGCGATTTTTATCTTGAGCACATTATTGCTGATGGTGGCTCACCGGATCATTCAGTTGAAGTGATAAAAAAGTATGAAAAAATGCTTAAGGACGGTAAGATCAAAATTGGATGCAAAGGTATTGATTTCAAGTGGTGGAGCGAGAAGGACAAGGGTCAGACTGACGCTATTATTAAGGGGACAAAAGTCTCAAGCGGTATTCTCATTAACTGGATTAATAGCGACGACATATTAATTGGCAAGGATGCCTTGCAAAAAATTTGGCAAGCATATAAAAAGAGCAAGGCTGATGTTATTATTGGCCGCGGAGCGCTGATTGATGAAAACGATAAAAAACTGGGTGAATTCGCTCTATTGTCTAAGGTTCGAAGCAATGAAGCTTTCCAGAAAGTTCTACCAAAAATTCTAAAAGGCGATTTTATGTGCCAGCAATCTGTTTTCTACACCAGAAAACTTTATAATAAAATTCCACTCGATATTAACGATCATTATTGCATGGACTGGAATTTATACGCCAAATTTTACCGGTCTGGCGCCAAGTTTTTCTATATAGACGAAGTAATAGGTGCTCTGCGGGAACAGCCAAATGCCAAAACTCAAATTATGCCAAAAGCGGTTTATCAAGAACGGCTGGATATTTACCGTCGAAATCATACATACGCTCTCGGCCGAGTTCATTCCTGGATGAAGGTTAAAATGTATGACAACAAAGTATTGAACAACATGGTTGACGGGCTGACAAAAAGTCTTGCCAATATGTTTAGTTTTTACAAAAATCGCAAAATTGAAAATTAATGAAAATCACTTTCCTTACACCAAATTTAGAGGTCCACGGTGGAAATATTGTTCTCAAAAAATACGCCGAATATTTTTCTGGTCTCGGGCACGAAATAGAAGTAATAACTTCTAATAGACCACAGGGTTTGGTTCTAGACAAGAAGATCAAGATTAAAACTTACGATTATTGTAAGCTGCGCTACTTGGATTTTTTTACTTTTCAGCTTATTTACCGCAACAGAATTGCCAAATTAATCGATAAAACAGATATTATCATCCCGATTTATTCTCCACTCTTGCTAGCGGCGATAAAAGCCAAAAAATCCAAGAGACTTAATACAAAAATTGTACTTTTGTTCCAAGACTTTTTTGAGATGATTTGGGTTGGCCGTATTATTCGCTTTATGTTATCGCGGAAATCCATTAAGAAACAATTATCGGGTATTATGAGTGTTTCGACCCCGATTGCTAAAGCGCTTAAAAGCGATTGCGGTTTAACAGCTGAAGTTATTCCAAACGGTATAGAACACGAATCATTTTTTCCAGAAGGCAAAAAAGAGGATTATATTCTTTTTGTTGGCCGACCACAAAAGCCAAAAGGCTTTCCAACTTTCAGGGCGGCTGTTTCAATTTTGCAGAAGACAAACCCTGGGCTCAAGGCTAAAGTTGTTTCTCCGGGCAATTTAGAGCGCCTGGAAGATGGGATTGAGTATGTTTGTTATAAAGACCGACCACAAATCAGAAAACTCTATAGCCAGGCCAAAGTCTATGTATGCGCTTCGAATGGTGAGAGTTTCGGTTTGCCTCCTTTAGAAGCTATGGCTTGCGGTACGGCAGTTGTTTTAACAGATACTGTAGGAACTAGAGAATACAGTCGAAACGGAGAAAATTGTTTTGTTGTCTCTGTTGGAGATAGTACTAAGTTAGCCGAAAAAATTGAGAAGTTACTATCCGACGACAAGCTTCGGGAAAAATTTGAGAAAGATGGTCTTATAACAGCTAAAAAATATAACTGGTCCAAGGCGGAAAACCAATTCGCAGAGTATTTAGATCTATAACTATCTCAGCTTAATTAGAATGGTAGCATCGTCGCTATAATACAAGCTGTTATTCTCTTTAAGTTCTTTTAGCTGTTCCTTGTTTTTTGCATCCGTATCACTGGAGATGTATTGTCTACCAACGGCGTTCATTAAGCTACTAGTTTTGGCGAAAGAATAGAAAAAGTAAACTGGTCGATCAGGTGCAATTTTTAATTCTTGGGCAAGAGGTCCTTTGAGCGACCCGGTCATATTCATTTCAGTTGGTACGATAAACGCATCGCCGATGTAGAGTTTGTCGACAACAGTAGTGATTGACGCTCTGGTGCCCTGTAAGTCTTTCGGAAATAATGTGATTTCCCCTAAATCAATTTTGTTCAAAATCAGTTGTTTAAACTCATCTAAGTTTTTAGCTTCCGTGGTATCAATGCTCGCGGTTGAAAATGCTCGATGACCGTAAGTTTTTATTGGACGTTCGTTCAAAGGCTGAGTTGTAAAAATCACTGCATTTTCTTCGGTTTGAGCAATTTTATTAATTGCTTCAAATTCAGATGGTTGTATCAGACTGCTAGATGAATATCCTAAGTATGTTGCAAGAGCTAAGCTGCAGATAACGTTTAATGCCAGCAGAGTAATTATTGTTCTGGAAAAAATACTTGATGACGGTTTCCAATTTGTGATTCCAAAGTAAGCGACTAAAAAGATCGCACCGTATAGTGAGAGCTCGGCCCAAGCGCGGTCAGGCAGAAAGAAAATGTTAAATCTAGTTAGGATTTCTGTAATTGTTAGAAATATCGCACCACCACTTAATAAGAACAAAAATGGCTGCCAGAGTTTTCTTTTCAGCACGCGTCCAGCTAAATAGAAGAAAATTAATGTTGGGAAAATGCCGTTGAAAAGATAAAACAAAATGAATTTCCAGCTTGGCCAGCCAAGTTGCATACCTAAGGCAGTATAGTTGTCTAGGAACCAAAGTCTAAATCCAAATTTGTATCCTTCAGCCGGCGCAAACAGTGTCATAGCATGAACAAGCACTGTGACTAAGCTCTGGGGTTTCAGAAGAATAACATAGGGGATAAGTATAATAAGTCCGATTATCAGCTTGTTTAAAGTGAACTTCGGAATGTATTTTTTGTAATTTGTTGCAACAACTAGAGCCATTGAACCTAAATAACAAAGCAAAATTAAGATGCCAGTTTCATGAGTTTTTGCAGCAAATAGTGCAATGACTAACCCTAGTATGTAGATCGCCCAGTCATGATCAGCGATTGTTTTATAAAAAATAAAAGCGACAATTCCTACGATCGGATATATTATGCTTTCGGGTTTAAACCGGTCTATCTGTCCGATTAATGCAGGAGAGGCCAGAAAGACTAAAGGTAGCCAGTATAAAAGCTTGTGACTTTTATCGTTTAGAAAAGCATATATCGCCGTAAATTCGAGCCAGATGATTCCAGGTAGAACAAATTTGATCAAAGTTAAATATGGGTAATGTGCTAAGGCGTTGAAGGGTACAATGTAGTGCGCGAAAGCTGTGCGTCCACCGTTCAAGAATGAATAATCAGCCCCGAATTTATTGATTAAATTTAGAATATCGACATAGAGAGAACCATCTAGGTCTTGAATATATGGATTTAAGATAGATCTGATAATAAAAAGTAGGAACGGAATCAGCCCAATAGCAGCCATCGTCTTTTCCGCAGAGCTCCATTTTTTAGGAAAAAGTGTTTTGTCCTCTCGACGAAAATAAAGAAACAGTAAATAGCCCAAAATATTTACAATCAGAACGACAGCCACTTGGCTTTGCATACTAAAAGGTTTTTGAAGGGCTAAAAAGATGCTAGCAAGGGACATAACCGCAGCTGATACCGCAAAAGAAAAACCAATGAGAGATATGTTATTAATTTTTTTATCTAAACCAACTAATTTCAGGTAGTAAAGGCCTGGAATGAAGGCTATTAGTAATAAACCAAAAACTTTTTCACCGATTATGAAGTGTGAAAAATATGATATCAAGAACAGGATTATTACAGATGGGGACAACCAGTTCATACTCTCGGAGAAAAATGTTTTTTGTTTCATTTGTTTCTATATAAAAATATATACTAAATACCACCAAAGGACAAGAAATAAATTATACACGGAAATCAGCGGGTTTGAGAGTTCTGAGAATCGTAACCATGGGCCGATGCTATTTTTTAGCTCTCTATCTGTTATTTTTCTAATTTTCACGATTTTTTTCCGCTCAGTGAGAGTTGGACCGAGTAATTTTAATACCTCAGCATAGCCTTTGAATTTCTCAACTACCCAGCCGCCGGCGATTGAATATAAAATCATCATAATTTCCGTAATAAGAAATGCCGGAAAGACAAGTATCAAATACTTGAGACTAAAATTTTTCAATAAGAATTTCAAGCGGTTGCGTTCGGCGTAGAAGAATTTGCTTTTGTGTTTGGAGAAAGAGTATTTGTGCCAGAGTATTGAGCTTGGCATTAACTTAATATCGAACCCAGCTAATCTGGCACGGATTGAAAGATCGGCATCCTCGTGGTAAATGAAATAACTTTGATCAAAGTTCCCAATCTTCTCGAAAACCTGGACTGGCAAAAACATTGCGGCGCCGGAGGCCAAAGGTATCGATCCGGCAGGTTTAGCCTGCGACTTATTCTTGCCCAAATTATCGCAATAAGAAAATCCGAGAAAATTTAAATAGTTACCGTCCGTGTTGATCAAATCCGTTTTTTGGCCATCACGATAGAGAAGTAATAACGGCTGTAAAATTGTTTTTTTATCAGCGCCATTGACTAATTTTTGCAAACAATCCTTTTCGATTATGGTGTCGGCATTGAGCAAAAAAAAGTATTCTGCACCAGCTTTAGCAGCCAGGTTCATTAACAGATTATTGCCGCCGGCGTATCCTAAATTTTGGTCATTATCAACTATCTTAACTTTAGGAAAATGTTTTCTTACGTAGTCACAAGAGCCATCGGCCGAGTTATCAACAAAAAAAACCTGGAAATCTTTATAGCTCGAGGTGTAGATACTTTCCAGGCAGTCAGGTAAATCTTTTTTGCTTTTGTAGCCAACGATTATTATGGCGATCATTTTTCTTCGATATCTTTTATGCCGATTCTCATAACAATGTCGCGGATTTGTTGTTCGAGTCGATGGGCCTTCATGTAAACTCGGTAGGTGATATAGAACAAGAATATGAAAGCCAGACCGACGAAAGTGCCAATACCGATGTTTTGATCTGCAAGCTTAGTTGCAAAGCTGTAAAAAATTTTTGGTACCAGGGCGACATAGACAATAAATACCCAAGCCAAGGACCAGAACATAAAGGTTACAAACGATTCGCGTTTGCGCTTGTAGTCGTAGAAAGATTTGGAAATTACCATAAGTGCCAATAGGATGGCAATAATTTTTGTGATGATAATCATTTTTTACCTGAAATTCTTATTGCTAATAGTTTAGTAAAAATATTTATTGCATTAACAATGCTCTGTCCCTTGGCTTTTGAATAATCAGTATAAATTGTCTGAATTGGGACTTCTTTGAGTTTCAGTTTACACCTTTTAGCTTCGCCGACGATTTCTGAGCAATATTCGAATCCGACAGCTTGTAACTGCATCCGGTCGAGAGCTTTTCTTGATATTGCCCGCATGCCCGACTGTGTATCGGTGGACCAGCCACCCGTTGTAATAAAAGTCATAACATTCATGCTCCAGTTACCAAATACCTTAATTGCCGGCATGCCCTTAGAATTAAGCATTCTGGTACCAATAACGATGTCAGCTTTTTTGTTAATTATTGGTTCGATAAGTTTTTCAATATTCTTCGGGTTGTGCTGTCCATCGGCATCAAGCATGACGACAACATCAGTACCAATTTTTTTTGCGGCTGCAAAGCCAGTGATAACAGCTGCTCCGGCACCGAGATTTATTACATGGTTAGCAACATAATCCGCATATTTAGCGGCCTCGTCGTAAGTATTATCTGTTGAACCGTCATTGACAACAATTGTTTGGACACTACTGGCACCCTTAATTTTTTTCGGCATTAACTTCAAAACAGAGGCAATGACCTTGCCTTCGTTGTAAGCTGGAATGACGATTGTTAGTTTCATGTTTTATTTCTCTGCTTGTCTGCGGTAATTATAGCAGTTTTTAAATCAAAATTCAATTGAAAGACGGCAATTGAATATAAAACCAATAATAATATACCGCTTATTGAGTAGCGTTGTAAAAGAAGAGTAGAAATTATGGTGGAGCTCTTGCCAATCAAATACTCTGGTAAAGAAGCGAGTATAACGATTATTGCTGAAAGGATTGTGACTAGCCATTTTCTTTTTTGGATGCTCAAGATTAACGGCATCGTCGCCAAAAATACCAGCCAGCAGTAATTCATTGTCCAGGTCATGGGGTGAACAGCCAAGATTGTTGACATGATTAAACCAAGGGTTAGGCGCAGGTCTTTTCCTTTCTTAATCAGCCAAAATGTTATCGATATAAGTATCAAATAGACTATTGCAGCTACCTGGTTAATATTTTTAGGTTTAATTACGTTTTTAATTGGTTGATAAAAAAATGCCGAACCTTGATAAGAAGCAAAATATTCCATTGCTTCGTATTTTTTGTTTTGCCAAACAAAAACATTTTTTTCAGGTTGGGGAATGCCCATAGTATTACCGTCCTGATCGGTGGCTGGTAGCAGATAATTTTTGCTGATTTCCGGCAGATAATTTGTCCAATATCTGTACTCCAAATGTTTGCCGTTAATCAAAATTGAACCCGAGATTAATAACAAGAATGTCATCACTCCAGCAGCCACGAATTTGTAGTCGCGCTTTATGAGTGGGAGAATAAAAATCAGCAAGACGGGTAACTTTAAAATACCTGCTAAAGCCAGAATGATACCAGATGCAGTTTGATTCTTTTTGTATTGCCAAAGATAAAATGACAAAAGTATCAAGAATAATGTAAGAAAATTAATTTGCGCTCGCTCAAACTCCATCATTATCGGATAGGAAACAATTGAGCAAGCCAATAATATTGAGATTTGCCAAAATTTGACTTTCTTTTGCAGAGTAATTAAGAGTGTTAAATAGGTAGTGGCAACAAGGAGTAGCGTAATCAGCATTTGCCAAATCGCTTTAGCTCGAAAGTAGCTCAAATTTAGCCAGTGGACGATTGAGAAAATATCAGCTACAATCGGCGGGTACATGTAATGAGTGTGGAACAAGAGTTGGTCGTTGAGTAGATAGTTGCGATAGTACGGATTTTTACCGACCGCTACCATTTGTCCAGCATTGTAGTAACTTGAAAAATCAAGTCCATAATGGACCAACAAATAGTGGCGGTAAAGCGGCAGGGTAATGACGATCGAGCCTAGAAGAAGCGACAGGCTAAGTATATTTAAGACCAAATTTTTATTACGTAAAGACATCTGTTTGTTCGTTTGAGTTTGTTTATATAATATAATTATTCTAAAAATTTTCAATTTGATTCAATGACACAAATAAAAGATATCATTATTTTGGCTCCTTTGTTAGTTAAGTTTTTGATATTGCTATCTACATTATCTCTTTTTTATATTGGCTGGTTTGTGGCTGGCGTCTTAAAGCTGCAGCGGATTTATAAATTTGGTGTTTGCGGTATTATTTCAGCGGTTTTTGACTTTGGCGCATTAAACTTAACCTATATCGCTCTGGACAAAAATCCTAATTGGTTGGCACTAGCAGTTTTTGCTGGTTATTTAGCTGGTGCGATTTCAAGTTATTTGTTGGTCAGCCGGACAGTTTTCAAAAACTACAAAAATTATTCAACAATTTTTGTCCGTTTTATGATTATTGTAACCGTTTCGCTCGGTTTTAATGAAGTAATCGTTCTATCGCTAACACATTTTTTTGATCTTTGGTACAATCTGGCCAAACTGATTTCGGTGGTAGTAGTTTTCTTTTGGAATTATTTTGCCTTTAAAAAATGGGTTTTTATCAACGAAAGCAAATGATAGATTTTACACTAAGTTTGATAAAATTAATCCGAATAAAACATTGGCTGAAAAACGGACTAATTTTTGCCGCCATGCTCTTTGCATTTCGTTTGAGTCTGCATGACTTTTTAATCTGTCTCCAAGTTTTTCTCGGTTTCTCCTTTTTTGCCAGCTCGATTTATATCATCAATGATATTTTTGACATAAAGCGTGATCGTCTACACCCAAAGAAAAAGTTTCGGCCTTTGGCAGCAGGGAAAATAAAAATTTGGCAGGCGTTTATTTTCTTTTGTTTGTTGCTAGCCATTGCGGTTTACTTAACCTCAACGATTTCAATGATGGTCTTCTGGTTTTCGGTTGGCTACTTTGTAATCAATATATTTTACTCCTTTGGACTGAAACACCTGCCGATTGTTGATGTGATGATTTTGTCGATTGGTTTTGTTATCCGTGTTATTATCGGCGCCTATGCTATAGGTGTTTCGGCCTCGCGCTGGATATTACTTTGCACATTCTTCATTTCCTTGTTTTTATCTTTTGGCAAACGGAAAAATGAGATGGAAGTTTTAAGCGCCGAACACAAAAACTCGCACAGGAAATCAATCTCCGAATACACAGATGGATTCATCGATCAAATGCTCGGATTGACTGCCGGCGTGTCGGTAATTTTTTATGCTCTTTATACCATTGATCCGAACACTGTCTTGCGCTTTCAGACAGATAAACTAATTTACACCACGCCACTGGTGGTTTTCGGTATTTTCCGCTATTTTCATCTCTTGTACAACAAGAACGACGGCGGTGACCCTGTGGTAATTTTTTCCAACGACTGGCCGCTGATAATCGATTTTCTGCTCTGGATTGCTTTCGTTGTCGTGGTTTATTTAATCTACGCTAAATGAAAAAGGTTAAGTTTCTCTTCCACCTACACACTAAATATTCCTCTGACGGCAGTCTGACTCCGCAGGGAATTGTTGATTATTGCCGTAGAAATAAGATCGATGTAGTAGCAATTACAGATCATAATGAAATTGCTGGTGCCCGAGAGACGGCAAAATTAGCAAATGGTGATCCGCTAGTTATTATCGGCGAAGAAATTAAAACTGATTGCGGTGAAATTATCGGATTATTTTTGACAAAAAAAATCGCAAAATATACTCCAATTAAGAAAGCAATTAATGCAATAAAAGTGCAGGGCGGGATCGTCGTTTTGCCCCACCCGAGTGATAATATACGTCGCTCAACTATCAAGAGCAAGACGGTGTCGGATATTATTAAGGAAGTAGATGCGGTGGAAACGCTAAATAGTAGAAGTTTAATCTGGTCGGCTAATAAGCAGGCGGGGAATTTGGCTGCAAAACACAAGAAACCAGTGCTCGCTGGCGCAGATGCTCATCTGAGTTTTGAGCTCAACAAAGCGATAAATATTTTGCCTGATTTCAATGATGGACAGTCTTTTCTGAGAGCATTGAAAAAAAATCAACTTTTATCTAAAAGATCTGGCATTCTCCTTCAATCCATTTCAATATTTGTTCGATTGATGAGAAAATTTGCACTTCGAAAAAAGAAGTGATATTACTTTAAATGTCTAAGAAATAAACAAGGAACTATGAAGTCAAATAAACCAATAGCATTTATTACTGGAGGGTCGGGATTTCTGGGAATTAATTTAATCCGCTACCTGTTGGATCGCAATTACGACATTATTTCATATGATATTGCCCCGTTTGACTATCCGGAGAAGACTCGAGTTATGGCAATTTATGGTGACATCCGCAACAGATCAGACTTAGAAGCGGCAATGGCTGGTTGTGACGTTGTGATTCATACTGCCGCCGCTCTTCCTCTTTATTCGAAAGAAGATATTTACACTACCGATATTATCGGGACCAGAAATGTTCTCTCCGCGGCGATTAAAAACAAAATTAAACGCGCTGTGCAGATTTCATCAACCGCCGTGTACGGTATTCCAGATCATCATCCATTGATTGAAGATGATAAACTCGATGGCGTTGGTCCGTATGGCGAAGCAAAAATCGCCGCTGAAAAAGAGTGTATCAAGGCCAGAAAAAAAGGTTTGGTTGTCCCGATTATCCGACCAAAATCATTTATTGGACCGGAGCGGTTAGGAGTTTTTGCCTTGTTCTACGATTGGGCAAAGTCCGGTCATGGATTCCCAATGATTGGCTCTGGGAAAAACCGCTATCAATTTCTTGATGTTGAGGATCTTTGTCAGGCAATTTATCTTTGCATGACTTTGCCATCAAGAAAGGCTAATGATATTTTCAATGTCGGTGCCGAAGAGTTTGGAATTATGAAAGAAGACTATCAGATAGTGTTGGATTATGCTGGATTTGGCAAGAAAATTAAGGCTTTTCCGGCTGGCCCAATGATTTATACTTTAAGATTTCTTGAGCTTTTGCACTTATCGCCGCTCTATAAATGGGTATATGAGACTGCGTCAAAAGATTCTTTTGTATCAATTGATAAAGCTAAAAAAGTCTTAGGATACAAGCCAAAATACTCGAATAAAGATGCACTTTTGCGTAATTACAAGTGGTATTTAGCCAACCTGAAAGATATTGAAGGTCGATCCGGCGTTTCTCACCGTGTTCCCTGGAAACAGGGAATCTTGGCCTTGTTTAAAAAACTTTTCTAACCGATTTCTAATCTAAAAAAAGTCGACTTGAAAAAAAGTTGACTTTTTTTATTGGTAATTATACGATATTATACGATGTTGCACTACATCGAGGAGGTACCTGTCATGAAAGACATTGTCAATTCCGGCCGGGTCAAAGCTGTGATGTATGTTTTGGTCACAGCCGTGGTTCGGATTCTAGACATTGGGGGTTGGCTAGACACCTGGTTCGCGGTCTTCGGTGACATCTTCAGCTTAGGGGTCTATTCACGACTGTTCTGCTCTGAAGCTGGGACCAAGTATCGCGGTGTTGATGCTCTAGCATCGCGGCAGGTCAAGAGGGGCAAGAATGGTCGGATGACCATTATCGCTGGCGATCCAGCCTTCGATATTGGAGTCCCGATCTCCGACTTGCTCGAAGGACGAGTGCATGACAACCTGATCCTGGCTATGCTGTCGTTGCTGCCTATTGAGAAGCTTCTGCCGAATGAAAAGAACAAGACATGTGACATTGAGATCCGCATCATGTCTCCTTTCCGGCCAGGTGCCTCCGTCGGCACCAGCGCGGCGGTAGCGGTAGTTGTTGGCATGGCAATCAACGAACTTCTGGCGGGACTCGGATATCGTCGGATTTCGGCGAAGAAGCTAGCCAAACTGGCTTGGCAAGCCGAAACAAGAGTCCTGAGGAAGCAGTCGGGCACTCAAGACCAGGGTTCAGCAGCTGAGAAAGCTGGATTCAGGGCTATCAATGTTCCCGAGTATCCCGAGACAAGCGTTGAGGTGTTTGGCGCGCAACGGGAGATCTGTGAACGGTTGCTCGCTGGATTGATCACTGTCGAAGTTGGGCCACATGTCAGTACGGTCGAACACGGCAGAGTGATCAAGGAGCAGGAGGGCAAAGGGCCTCAGTCTCCGGAACTACAGCGATTGCGACCTCTGGCTAGTAGGGCGCGCAAGAAGCTGGAGGCTGGCGATCTCGAAGGTCTTGGCCGGGTGATGCAAGCCAACACTCGTGGCCAGATGGCTCTCTGCCGGGGATTGGTTGGCCCTGACCACCAGCGTATTATCGAACTGGCGAGCGTGAGGTCCGACTGCTACGGCTGGAAGGTGAATGGCGCCGGAGGCGACGGCGGTTCGATCACTCTGCTCTTCGCCAGCCGAAAGGCCGCCGTAGCGTTCTACCACGCTGCCAAACAGAAGTTTGCCGATGATGACTTCTGGTACTACGAACACAGCTTCGCGGCTTGAACGACCCGGAGCACTAACAAACCCGCTTTCTCCTTCTCGGGCGATCGCGGGCTTTTTTTATCTAAAACTGTTAGAATATGTCCAAATGAGCAAGAAGTTGAAAATAATTTTTGGCGTTGGTTATGTCGTTGTTCTTGGCCTAATAGCTTTTATCTACCGGTTTATTACCGATTTTCCAATTGGAGATGATCCGGCAATTCACATCTCGTATGCAAATGGCCCATATCTAGATTTATTTAAAACAAATTATCCGATTCCGCTAATAATATTTAAATTCTTGGGGCAAATCACTCATGTTTCATACCAGTCACTGTTTGTTACACTTGTTTGTACATTTCTTTTCTTGGCTGGCTTGGCCGTTTGGCTTTTAGCCAAAAAAATCTCTGGCTTCAACTTGGTTGCTTGTCTTTCCGGTTTGTTTTTTGTTAGCGCTTACTGGGCTTATGATGGTTTAAGGATGGGACTCTTGCCTGAAACTTTCGGTTGGCTAATGCTTGGACTTGCACTATATTTTCTCGTTAGTAAAAACCTGGTTTGGGCGACGATTTTTTCACTTTTCTTACCATTGTCGCATCCATATTCCTTCTCAATTTTTGTTCTAACATTCATTATCTACTCAATCATCAATTTAATTTTTGGCAAAAAAGAGGACCGACAATTTGTGCTGAAAATGTTGGCCATCTATATTGGCGTCATCGTCGCTGCTTTAATCCTCCGGCCAGCTCTTTTGACTCGATTTTCTAGTTTTGCAAATCCGGAGGTTATCGGTTGGGGTGAGCGTAATTTCTTTACCTGGTTTACCGCCTCGCAAAAACGGCGGATATTTTTGGCTATTTTCGCTATTGTCGGCTTGGCGTCATCATTTCGCTTTGTCAAAGACCAAAAGTACAAACTTTTATTTTCTCTGTTTTTTGTTGGTCTTTTTATGGCAATGAATCAGTATTTCGATATTCGTTTTCAGGTTTTTCGATTCGCGCCGTATTTGGAAATGCCTTTGGCAATTTTTGCTGCACTGGGAATAGTTTATATATTAGAAATTTTTCAGCTCAAACGTTGGCCAAAATATTTGGCTTTAGCTATTTTGTCGGCAATTATTTTGATGCCTCAAGTTTATGCCAATGAACGTGTAACCTACGGAATGTCGCAAATTCCAGAGAATAATAATTCAATGTCAAAAGGTGACCAAGAAGCAATTGCCTGGCTTAAGGCTAACTCAACCGATAAAGAAAATATCGCTGCCCCATACAAATGGATTATTTGGGTTGTTGCCCTAACAGGCCACACCAATGTCCAGTCAAATGAGCGACTGTATGCAACAGGCGAGTGGTCGTCGTTGGTAAATGATACGACTTACATTTACTGGCCGACAATAATATTTCCGCCAAAGGAGCAAATTTTCAATAACACGAAGCGTTATACTAAAGTTTTTGATTCCAATGGTACAGTAATTTTTAGAGTTAATTATGAATAAAACGATTAGTAAAATACTAATCATTATCACACTTATAGCCAGCGCAGGAATGTTTGTTCTGGCCAGATTTATAACCGAGCGTAATTTTGCAATTGTTTGCTTTCTGGCACTCGTGGCTGTTGCTTTCAGCCAAAAGCTAAAATACGGTCTTTCAGCAATTCTTGCCTCTGCAATTATCACACTGGAATTTCTGCACCTGCTGCCTTTACCCTATAATTTTTTGTTTAGTCACGGATTGTCGATGGGACCGGCGATATTAGCCACAGTTATTGTAGCTGCACTCTACGTGGTTGTGGTAATCTGGCTGGTATTCTGGCGCTTTCCAAAAAAGTAAATTGTTTTAACTCTTGACTTTATCGCAATTATATAGTATAATTGCGATACTGTTGTAGTTGAGAAATCTGCCCGCCTCTGAAAGGGGCATGTTATGAAGAAGCTGCTACTTGTCTGCGGTGCTGGTGCCAAGATTAAAGTCGAGGCGCCGGCGTTGACTCGCGAGACGTTAGCTCGGGTTGAGATTGGTGCGCTTTGGGCGCGTATGGCCGCTGAATCTGAAGAGCCGTATGACTTGGTGATCTGCTCAGAGGGAGCGGTCAGTCACGGTCGCCATGCCGGAGACATGATGGTTGAGGATTTCAGAAGCTATGAAGGCTGCGAATCCATCCCCGTCATAGCCGAGAACTGCGCTGCTGACAGCTGCCAGAACATTCAGTTCGCTCTGGTGGCCTTGCTTGAGCAGGGCATCGATTACCGCCAGGTGAAGATGTCGGTGGTCTGCGAACCGCATCAGTACAAGCGGATCGCAGTAACCACTAAGGCCTGGGGGCTGAAGGCTGATTGCGTCCCTGTTGACGCGCCGGAGGGCTTTGGCCTTGTGCGCTGGCTGATGGAACAGGCCTTCATGGTCATCACGCTGGCAGACCCGAAGGGTAACGATAGCTGTAACCTGTTGATTCAGCACAGCCGCAAATCGCGGCGGGCGATGTGGGATCAGGAGTTGCATTTCGCCGAAGCAGCGACAGAGACGTCAGTCTCCAAGGGCAGCATCACGGTTGTGTCCGACCCGAAGCCAAACCTGGATGGCTCAGGGGTCCGTCGGGACACTGTCGTTTGGCGGATTATCACCGAAACCGACTCTGGCTACTTCTGTGAGCGGGGTTGGTGGATCTTCAGGGAGCGCAGTTGGTTTGCGCGAGATGATTGCCACATTGCGGAGGTTTGCCACCTAGAACGTATCGCACTATGAACACAGCGTCGGTGTTGTCCAAGTTGGACATCATCGGCGCATTTTTTTGTCTTAAATTTTTTAGTTCAATATCAAACCTTTAAAATTCTCGTAGGCTTTATCAATAGAAAAGTTTTGAATTTCTTTGTGCCCAGCTTTGGCAATTCGTTGCATTTTTTCATTGTCCTCAATCAGACCAATCGCTGCTTCGGCGATTGCATCAGAACTTCCTGACTCGACCCAAACCGCTGACTCTCCCTCCTGGGAGAAATCTGCATAGCCGCCGGTTTTTGTCGTGACCAGTGCACAGCCAGCAGCCATTGCTTCAGCCGCTGTCAAACCAAAACCTTCGTACAGACTGGGCATAATAAATATATCTGAGCTTTGGTAAATTTTCTTCAATTCATCTCGGTTTGGATTTTTTGTGTAGGTAGTATTAGCTGGCAATTTTTCATTTACATCGTACATACCAAAAAGTTGCAACTGAACTTCAGGATGTTTGTTTTGGATTTTTGTCACTGCCTCGAACCCGAAAACTACGCCTTTGGTCGGTATGGTATGGTAGAGCATACATAGAACTTTATTTTGGTTGAATTTCTTATTTTCTACATTAAACACATCTAGTTCAATCCCCGGAGGACAAACTCCGAATGTTGCTTCACTAAATTTGTCGCGTAAAAGATCTTTTAGAACGGTAGAAATAACTATCTTTTTTAGTGGAAGTTTGTAGGTTTCGTCAGCAGCTTTGCCACCCCAGTTTTCATAGCCCTGTATAAGGTAGAATTTTTTAGCGCTGGATCGATATTCATTGACAGGCTTTGCTGTTTCATGTGCAGTAGCAATAATAATATCAGCATCGGTAGATAGATTAATCTGATGGTTAATTGGCACACCTGCAAGATCAAACCAGTCAATATTATTGTTGCCGACAACCGTCCACTTAAATTTTTTTAACATCGCAAGACTTAAGTTTTTTAGCCCTGGTTTGAACATTAGTAAGTGAATAATTTTGACATCAAATCCATCGTTTTTCAATCTTTTAGCATACTCAAATACAACGCGAATACCGCCGGTCATACCGACGGTATTTACGACGAAAACGATTTTTTTCTTACCGGACATGGCTAGATTTTATGAGATCTTTTTCTTCTGATGATAATTAAAGTTACAATTAGGGCCAAAACTAAAACTCCGGCCGTGATTTCAGAGATCAATTTCCAGTCATATTTTTTAGCTGCGACAGATGCAACAATGCTTTTTGGAGGGTTGATATCATCATCAGTCAAGATGTTTATTGCCCCACCCTTTGCTTGTGTGATCTCGAAAGTAATTGGGTCCGAGATTGGAGTCAGCACTTTTTCTTTTTGACCCTGTATAGTCAGGGTATATCTGCCAGATGCAATTGGCCAATCAATCGGCAAAGAAAATTTACCTGATTCATCGACCAAAACTTCATATTTTTTTCCTTCAGGCAAAGCTGGGGCTGGCGTCAAAGTTATTTTTGCGGTGTATCCGATTTCTGTCTGGCCAGAAATTGTGATCCCGGTAACTAATCCGTCCTTGATATTGTTAGTAAAATCTGAGGCCTTTTCAATCTTGATATCACTTGGTTTGGATAGTGTTTGATCTATTTTGGCATCTGGTTCTTTAATTGTAATCTTGAACTGAGTTGTTGGCCCCCAGCCATCGGTCTTATGTGCTTTGATGTGGAAATAATAGACACCTACTGCTTTATCGGCATAACTGACGGATGTGTTGGCGTCAGTAATTTTTGCCGCTGGTGCGGTACCATCTGCCTGATCTAAAAGGTAGGAAAAACCGTCGACACCCGAGTCCTTATTCCAGGCTAGAGCAATCGTTGTTAGATCGTAAGCAGCTGCTGGGTCCGGATGAGATGATGAGGTAACTTTAACTGCGCCGGGAAGTTCTGGCGCTTTAGCAATAGAAAAACTTGCTGAACCAGCGCCGGTACCAGCGTCAGCGCCAGCATTAGCTAGTCTAACCGAAGAAACTGAAACCGCTCCACTGCCAACCCCGGTTGCTTTTAGGGTAATAGTTGCAACTCGAAGAGATGTCGTGGCTGGGATTACCATACCAACAAAATGGCCGCCGTTAGTTGGGGATGAAGTCCAAGTGGCACTTCCGGCAGCAAAGCCGGTAACAGATACTGGGCCAGAAACAAAAATGGTGCCTTCAAGCGCATTAAATGTTGCTCCAGAAGCTGTAACCGTGACGGTAAAGCTTTGGCCAACGGTTTTAGCGCCACCACCGGAGGCATAAACACCACCAGCTGCGAATGATTTAACTGGTAACATCAATGCAATTATTGCAGCCAGTGAAATGATTGAGATTAGTTTTTTCATTATGTCCTCCGATTATTTTGTTAAGTATTCCACGCTGATGCCAGTATGGATAAGTCTAGCAAATCCACTGTGCCGTCATGATTTAAGTCGGCGTCGGTATTAGTCGTGCCCCACCATGTTGCCAATATCGATAAGTCCAAAAGATCAACTTTAGTGTCGTTATTAGCGTCGCCGGTTTTTCTAGGTGTGGCTGTAGGGGCGTCATCTACTAAAACTGGGTAAGGTACGGAGATGTATTCGGCAATCATGTAGTTGCCAAGCCAAGAGCCTTTACCAGTAAGGAAAGTGTTGATTTGATCTGCCGACATATCGCCTGGGTTGGAGAAGTTATTTTCCGATATGATATTGGGTGCTGAGTAAGAGCCGCCGTTTGGAGTAGCGCTCCACCACGATTGCCAGTTGGTATAAAATGCCGAACTAGTGTCATAAGAAACTGCATGAGGAGTGTATTTGTATAATGCGCAGGAGGCGGCATTATCAGTTGCGATTGTTCCGCCGTCAACCGAAACTGCTAAGCTGCCACCGCAGTACGAAGCGCTGTCGTGCAAATTGCGGAATTGAGCAATGGAATAGGCGATCTGTTGGCCGACACCACCATAATTAACAGCTCGGTAACTGTAATCGGGTTTATTGTATTTTGAGTCATTGCAGTTGGTGCCAGCGTTCAAGCAGTTGGCCATATTTTCGTCGTAGTTGTAGAACATTGGCCAGGTTTTGCGTGTATCTGAAGATGGAGCGGTTTGAGTTATTGCTGTGCTTTCGCGCTGTAGAATAATTAGAATTAGTTTTGGATTTATATTATGTTGTGTTGTTTCATCATAAATTAATTGGGCTACACTCCTGCCAAAAAAGGTATCAATGTAGGCCTGTCTGGCATCGACGTATCGTAGTTCGACATGTGCTGCATAAGCAAAAATTGGCAGCGCAATGACAACAAGCGCCATAAATGCAATTAATAAATTTGCCCCTCGCTTTTTCATATTTATAACCTTCGCTCCGCTTGGTTTTAACGTTAAATGGAAATTACTGTTGTAACTTGTTATAACCTCGGGTTATCTTGATCAGCGGGTGTTAGATTAGCAGAATTATTCAATACATCTAGTTTTGAGTTTAAAAGTTCGTCGTTTGGACTAACTTTCAACCCTGACTCCAATGTGGATTTGGCTTGATCAGTTTGTCCTGCCAAAACTTCGGCCTGTGATTTTAAGGAGTAGTAGCTAGTGTTATTGGGATTAGCGGCGATAGCTTTGGAGAAATAATCAATTGCTGCGGAATAATCGCCCTTATCCATGGCTTTGGCACCATCGGCTGCGTATTGCTGGTCTTGTGATAAAGTGGTGTCATTTTGTTGTTGGGGGTTGGTAGGATTATTATCGGTTGCAGACTGGTTGTTTTGATTTTGGTTGTGATCAACTTCGCCGCTACCTAAGTATTTTACTCCGGCGAAAATGAAAACAATCGCCAGTGCTATTAACACTAACAAATACCAGACGTTTGTGCCTGACCCTGTTTTCATATTTACCTCAATAATAGTATATCACAGACGTCAAATTTGGTCAGTTAGTAAAAAACTAAGAAAATTATTAGCTCTAGTAAACGATAATTTTTTTAGTCGCTAGTTTTTAGTATTGACAGTCGGCATATTTTAGGTATATAATAGATTTAACATTAACAATTTAATAGCACTCATTCGCGGAGGGGCGAATTGTATCCAAAGGTTCAGTGGTATCTTGTTTGTGGTTATAAGTTATGGATTCTTGGTTTTAGGTTTAGGTTCGTATCTTGGTTCATGTTTCGGTTTGTATTGCTCCTCCAGACGAGGAGTTTTTTGTTTGTTAATCCGAACCGTTGGTAGGGAGAGTTGGAAGAAAATCATATGTGTTTTCCTTTCATCTTTTCCTTACCAATAACCAAATACAAAAAGAAAAAGAACTACCAGAAAATCAGAAAAAAAATTTGGTGAGGAGAACCAGGGTTTTAGGGAAACGTAGAAAAGTGTCTCTTTTCTGACAAAAAGTCATTAAAGGGATGCTACGAAACGATTCCAATCAGTCGTTTTCGCGACACCCCTTGAAGGCACGAGTTGACGCGACAGGGCAATAATTAAAAATTTTGTTCCCTATAAGTACGCAAATCATTCGTGCCTTTTTTTGTTGTCAAAAAACGGGAGAAATGATATAAATATGTCAGTCGACAACCTCAGGGGGTGAGTGATGTCGTTGAAAGTGCTGGTTGGTTTGATCTTCGCACTTATCATTTGTCTAGACATACTCGTTGATGAATTTCGTCGATACAATATCAGCAACATGTATGGAGGCCGAAGCCATGATTGCGGCGATAATTGTCGCAGCAATGCTGTTATCTGCCGTATTTCCCGTTGGTGTTGGGGGTGGTGCCTGGTTCTACGCCAAGTCCTAAAGCGCCGTTGAGAGCAAGCCGTGTCCGATCAATTTCCACTGACCTGGTGGAAGGGTCGGGCTTTTTTAATTGACAAAACAACTCTGGCGTGTTATCATTTCGCCAGAGTTGATCTGCAGTACCAGAGGGCGAGGCTGGATATTGTCCAGCAGCTCATGACGTTCGGGAGGTGTCGCTTATGTCAGACAAGGTTCGTGTCGCCGTTGCCGGCTTTGGCATCGGTGAGAAAGCGGCGAGAGCCGCGTTGCGGAGTGAGGTGGCGGAGCTGGTCGCGGTCTGTGATGCAGATGCGACCAAGGGTGATGATCTCGTCAAGCTGGTGACCGAAGAGAAGTCCATGGACAGGCCTGGGCTGATCACCGGCGGCGACGCGCTGGGCGACCTGTTCAAGTGGGGCGAGTTTGACGCGCTGGTCGTCGCGTTGCCGA
>Ga0247841_10000989_pt1 | contig 68855 bp, 70 predicted proteins | sample LaCruzMarch2015__2_FD_192410 | JGI IMG/M metagenome (GOLD analysis project Ga0247841, IMG submission 192410) | Freshwater microbial communities from meromictic Lake La Cruz, Castile-La Mancha, Spain - LaCruzMarch2015_18m | ecosystem: Environmental > Aquatic > Freshwater > Lake | place: Spain... | reverse complement strand
GCCTTTTTAATTGTTTTGTCCAGCGGGTGACTCGGGTGTTTTCGCAGCGCGTCAGCGCAAGAAAATGCCCGAGGCAGGACCCGCTAGACAGCAAAACGAATTTACACACAATTGAGTATACTACCCCATGATACAAATCAGTAGACACAACCACTAAAACATCTTTACGCCGGCCAATCGCTTCTTTAAGCAAAAACGCGATTTTTTTACAACTCTCCAGAGAACAATCTCCGATTACTACCGGCACTATTTTTCCTCCGCAGGCGGGACCGCCTTCGGCAGAGAAATTAGGCAGCACTTTTTGTAAAAAAGGCAGCTGCACTTCCACTGAATGCTCACCGCTAAAAACAGACTCATCAGCAAAAATATCCGGGCCTTTACCCAGCAGATTTTTGGTAAATTCTTCATCTATTTTTAATCTACCCAGGCTGGTTTCAAATGCACCTTGAGCATAAACAGCCGCGCCGGTAAAAGGTTTATGATGGCTGGCGCCAAGTATAATTACGGTTTTATAAGGCTTGCCCTTGATGAGTTTATAACCGTAGGCCGCGGTTTGCCCGGAAAAGCCATATCCGGCGTGCGGGCTGATCAGCATAAAAATTTCTCCAGAAGCAGGATTAGACGGAGCGTTTTCTAAGAAATTATCGATCATCTCCGACAATTCCTTTTGCGAAGATGGATAAAATTGCCCGCCAAATTCAGCTTGTTTAATGGAAGAGGCAAAACAATTTAAACAGAAAGAAAATATAAGAATTTGAGTTAGGGGGATTATTTTATATAACATAAATTAAATTTATTACTTGCTGAAATCACGGAAAACCAGGGGACGGTTCTCTTTAAAAAAGAGAACCGTCCCCGTGATTTTAATTGGAGCTGAGGAGGATCGAACTCCTGGCCTCTTCGTTGCGAACGAAGCGCTCTCCCAGCTGAGCTACAGCCCCTTAAATTCTTAAAACTAGGGGACGGTTCTGTTTTTTAGAGAAAGGTGACTGTCACGTTTTTTGTGACTGTCACCTTTGCCAAAAAAACAGAACCGTCCCCTTTATTTAATTCGTAGAAGCATTATTGCAGATAATCTTGGTTTTCATCGTTACTTGGGGATTGGCTCCCTGCTCGGGATTTAATACAGAAATCCCCTTATTGACAAGTTGTGTTGGATAATAGCGGCCAACCAAATCAATTTCTATATTGTTATTTAAAGGAACTGCACCTAGCGTAGGATTAAATGTAATGATCTTAGTACTCAATGTCTCCGATATAAATGAACCACAAGTCCCGCTAACACCATATGGAGTACAATTTGTACTAAGGGAATTGCCAACAAGAGAATACCTTACCCAAGCACCATTATTCAGATCTGAAGGAATCTGAGGATTCCTAAAATCAACTCTCACCCTAAAACCAGCTGCAGTCAACTCAATCGCTCTATTACTTATATTCCCATTAGCCATCTGCACATACTTAGTCATATGCTCCAAGGCATTAACAATTTCATTTTGCACCTTTGCTTTTCTATCAGCGCCAGTTACCTGTTGATGGCCATAATTTACTAAGCTAAAAAAGCTTAAAACCATTATGGCTATAATAACCAGAGAAATAAGCAATTCGGTTAAAGTTACGGATTTTGAGCTTTTATTCATTGAAGTTTTATGATTATAAACCAGGGGACGGTTCTCTTTAAAGAGAACCGTCCCCTGGTTTTTCATTGGGATTTTAAGAGTGTTCATCCCAGGTAATTGTCGCGCTTACCCGGCGTAAATCAGTACCGGCTAAAGCTGAATCGATTGTTCCATCAGCTACTGTGTAAGTAGCGGAAAAAGGCCTACTATTAACTGTCTGACTAGTGAAAGATACTTGAGCAGATGAAACATTCAGTCTATTAACAATACCCCCACAACTCGAGGCACCTGTACAATCCCAGGTATCTTGACGCACATCAGCTTGCAAAGGATCAAGGAAAAACTTTCCTAATTGCGCGCTAGCCATGCGCTCCCGGGCATGAATTATAAGTTTATTCCCGGAAATAAAAACACCGCTCAAACCCGCCATTACCAGAAAAAAGATAACTGATGCTACTAGAACTTCAACTAGAGAAAAACCCTTTTGCTTACGCATAATTTAAGGGCAATATGTACCAGCAGGACAAGTTGGTGGATTATCTCCCTGAAAAGTAATTGTCCAAACTCTTACATCTGGACCAACAGTACGGCTAGCCGTACCAATGCTAGAAGCGCTATCCACACTGATTGACCAAAGAGGAGCAGCAGTTACAGGCAGGTTTATTTTCAAAAACTGGTTAATTGTCGCCGGATCGCTTTCTGGGCCATAATAAGCTCCGTATTCCATTCTATAAATCTTCTCAGCCGCGCGAATAAGCTCAAGAGTAGCTTTAGCTTCCCGGTTCAGAGTTTTTTCTTTAATCATTATATAATTAGGCAAACCTACAGCCGCTAAAATACCAACAATTACCACTGCCACTAGTATTTCTACTAAAGTGAAACCTTTTTTATTCGACATAGTTGACTTTCAATAGTAGAGTGACAGATAAGGTGACAGTCACAAAAAGCGTGACAGTCACCTTATCTATTGTTAACAAAAGCCTACTAACCACTCCTTTTTAGTAACCCGCGGTTCCTCCCCAAATACCACCAATATCCAGAGTTTTCGTATAAGCGCCAACTGTGCTTTGCGGTGGTTTTCCACCTGCCGTACATCTAGTGGCTGTGCATGTTCCAGCACCAGCGCCGGCACCGGCAACACAAGCATAACTAAAATAGTGCGTGGCTAAACACCCAGTCGGAGCACCTACGGATAAACCCGCCACTGCTACATACGCGCCATTCTCATTCATTTCAGCAACTTCAGCGCTTCTTAAATTACCCAACACTGTTCTAGCTTCAGCGGCGCGGCCTTTTTCAATTACCTTGGTATACTGCGATATACCTATAGACGCCAGAATCCCCACGATAATGATAACAATAATTAACTCGACAAGCGTAAAACCTTTTCTCATCTTTCTCCTCCTTGTATGCAAACACATCACCCGCACAAATCCAATTAGCGCGGGGTGTCTTTGCTTATGTTTAATAATGCCTTTTCCCATTTAATAATAACAGATTAATTATAACATTCAGGCAACAATTGTCAATAATTACCCGTTAATTTTTGTCAGCTCAAATATCGGCAAAAACATCCCGACTACCATAATTCCGATAACCCCGCCTAGAAAAACCAAGACAAAAGGTTCAAACATGGAAATAAACCGCGCCAGAAACGTATCGCAATATTCCTCATAAAAAGTATGAATCCTTTTAAACATCTGGGGAAGTTCTCCAATCTCTTCTCCGATGCTGACCATTTGAACAACCATCGGTTCAAAAAAACCGCTGCGTTCAAACGAATCCCGCATAGGTTTACCCTCCCGCACATCTTCTTTAATTTTACGGATTTTATCCGCCATAGTCAGATTATTCGCGCTGCGCTCCGCTATTTCCAGAGAATAAAAGATAGGAACCCCTGATTCTAAAAGCGTGCCCATTTCAGATGAAAATCTTTCAATATTAAAAGCCAGGAAAAATTCCCCAAAAACCGGCAGTTTAAATTTAAATTTTTCAAAACTTCTTTTACCAGCTTTAGTCTGGATGTATTTTCCAAAAGCAAAAATAGCTCCTCCAATTAACAAAAGCAGAATAATCAGGTATTTTCTAAGAAAATCGCTTATCCCCACCAAAATTTGAGTAAGAAAAGGCAGGGTAATATCAAAACCTTTAAATATTTCGGCAAAGGTAGGCACGATTACTAATGACATGAATAAAAGCGCCCCCAGGCCCGCAAAGGTTAATATCGCCGGGTAGACCAACGCGGAGATAACCTTATTTCTAAACTCCGCTTCTTTCTCTAAATATGCCGCCAGGCGGTTCAAGACCACCGCCAGATTTCCGCTGGCCTCCCCGCTCTCCACAAGATTAATCCAGAGGTCGGAAAAAATACCCGGATGCAAGGCCAATGCTTCATGAAAACTTAAACCCGACTCCATGTTCTTTTTTAAATCCAGGCTCGCGGCGTAAAGTTTGCTGCTGGCTACCTGCTTAGAAATAATCTCCAAGCTCATTAAGATCGTAACTCCCGCCCCAATCAAAGTCGCTAGCTGACGGCAAAAAAGCGTAAGGTCTTCCCGGGTAACCCTCCCATGTTTAGGCTTAATCCTGACTTTTATGGAATTATCAACAGGCGTGGCGCCAGAAAACTCCAAATCTCCGGGAATAATATTAACTACGATTAATCCTTTAGCTTGAATTTTGGCTTCCACCTCTTCTTGAGTCAAAGCCTCCTCTACCCCGGTTTCCTTAACTCCGGCGCTATTCCTGGCAATATAATAAAACTTATTCATTATTCCACTCCCAAAGTAATCGAAAGAACTTCTTCCAGGGAAGTTAAGCCGCTTTCTACCTTCTTAATTCCTGATTCATAAAGCGTTTGCATACCCGCGGCTCTGGCCACCTCGCGTATTTTCTGAAAAGGCGCTCTTTGATTAATTAAATCCTGTATTTCCAAGGTGATGGGCAAAACTTCAACAATACAAAACCGGCCAATGTATCCGGCATTATTACATTTTACGCATCCTTTGGGGCCATAAATTAGTTCAGCCTTAATCGCGGCGCTTTTAAGCTGAACGCTAGTAGGCTCATAAGCCACTTTACAATCCGGGCATAACTTACGCACGAGCCGTTGAGCGATAATCGCCCGCAAAGAAGGCGCCAGCATATATGGCTCAATTCCAATATCCATCAGCCGGCTTACCGCCGATGGAGCGTCATTAGTATGCAGGGTACTGATAACTAAGTGCCCGGTAAGCGCCGCGCGGATACAGATCTGGGCGGTTTCCAAATCTCTAGTCTCTCCCACCAGCATAATATCCGGATCCTGGCGCAAAAAACTACGCAAAGCCGCGGCAAAAGTAAGCCCGATTTCCGGCTTAATCTGCACTTGATTAATCCCATCCATCTTATATTCCACGGGATCTTCAACCGTGACAATATTCTTAGCCGGGCTTTTTATTTCATTTAAAATAGCGTAAAGCGAAGTGGATTTTCCGCTTCCCGTGGGCCCGGTAATTAGTACTAACCCGTAAGGCGAAAATATCGCCTTGCGCACATGTTCAAGCTGTTTAGTATCAAACCCCATGTAGTTTAAATTCAGCGCGACCCCGCCGCGATCTAAGATTCTCAAGACCGCTTTTTCTCCGTAAATAGTCGGAATTATGGAAACACGAATATCTATCGGGCGATCATCAATCCTGACTAAAATCGCGCCATCCTGAGGCAGCCTCTTTTCCGCGATATCAAGTTTGGCTAAAATCTTTACCCGGGAAACCAGCGCTAAATGCAAGTGCTTGGCTGGCGGAGCTATATCATAGAGCTTGCCATCAATTCTATAGCGTAATGAAATTCTATCTTTAAATGGTTCAAGATGGATATCCGAGGCCCGTTCACCAATGGCCTGGCGAATTATTAAATCCACTAATTTTACCACCGGAGCTTCTTCCGCCCGGGCAATCAACTTATCCAGGCTTAGCTCCTGCCCCAGGTCCTCACCGCTCTGGGCAAATGAAGAATCTACGTCATAACTGGAATCAACGACATCCTTAAGCATCGAAGATTTACCATAAAATTCAATAATTGCTTTTAAAATATCAGAACGCGTGGCAACCACGGGATTAATTTCACTAGCCGTTAATTTTCTAAGGCTGTCAATGAGGAGAATGTCCAGGGGATCGGATAAGGCAACCGTTAAAGACCTTAGCATGCGCGAAAGAGGCAAAACAGCGTTCTTCATGGCAAACTCATGGGGGATAAGGTTCTCTAAACCCTGATCCATTGCCGGCTTGAGCATTCCGGTTCCCAAGGAAAAATAAGGCATATTTAACTGCTTACATAGGGCCACCAGTATCTGCTCTTCTTTAGCTAGCCCTAACTTTATGAGTACCTCGCCTAAACGCCCACCTTCCTTCCTTTGCGCGTTGACAGCTTTCTCCAGCTGACTGGCGGTAATAATGCCTTCCTTTAATAAGAATTCGCCTAATCTTAAGTAATTACCTTTGGCCATTAATACTCTTATCAAACTTATTCAAATTAGAATTAATAATATAATCGCGGTTTGAGGCCGCCGGCACGGCCTGTTCCCTGATCGGCAGCCTGATATTCTGAACTTGAGCCAATTTAACCGGCGCCTTATCCCGGACAATGCGCGGAGTGATAAAAATTATTAATTCGCGCTCCAGGCCAACGGTTTGATCTTTGTGCCTAAAGAACATACCCAGAAAAGGAATGTCCCCTAATATGGGCAGCTTTTTATTTTCGATACTTTTATCTTGATGAATAAGCCCGCCTAAAATTACGGTTTCTCCATCTTTAACCTTAACAATAGATTTTGTGCTTCTTACTTCCACGTCTGATTGGGGGTTATTCGCTGAACTTAAAGAACTGATATTAGAGACGCTTGATTTTGGGTTGATCACCATGGTAATCTCGTTAGTATCCATATTTATCTGGGGAGTTACTTTAAGAAAAATCCCCGTTCCTTCTTTGCTTAGCGCTAAATCGGTGGATCTTTGATACTCGCTAGTAGTAACGTTAACGCCAGTGGTGGTAGTGGTGGTATCTTCCCTGCCCACTATTTCATCCTTGGTAATCGAAATCTCGGCGGTCTCATTACTTAAAGTAAGCAGTTTGGGGCGGGCTAAAAATTTAGTATCAGTTTGCGTCCTCATAAAATCCAACTGCATATCATAAGTACTGCCGGCGGGATTAATCGATAACAAACCTTTGGCCGCGTCGGAAATCTTATACCAACCGCTATAAGGAAAGCCCATAGCGGCAGTGGCGCCGGTAACTATCGCCGTAAAAGGCGTGTCGCCGAACTCAAATCCCATTTTATCTACCACATTCTTGCTCACATCCAGCATTTCCACTTCCAGCACTACCTGCGGCACTGCCACGTCTAATGCCGAGATTACTTGAGCAATCACTTTCATTTTCATGGGAGTATCCGTAACGATAATACTGTTAGTCCGGAAATCTTCCATCATCGAACCAACATCAATAGTAAGTAATTTCTTAACCGCGCTGGTAATCCCGCCTTCACTTTCCTCTTTATATTTACTCCGAGCGCTGGCAGTAGTACTCGTGCTGCTGCTAGTACTGCTGGTAGTTAAACCTTTAGATAATTCCTCTTTCAAAGATGAGATAGAAACCGTGGCGTTTTTCAGAAAAAAAACTTTAGTCACCGTCTCGGTCTGCATCTTTCCCCATTCCTTAACCACAAAAATATTGGCTTGGCTGTCTAATTCGTAAGAGAGGTTATTGGCGCTAAAAATTTTATCCATCGCCCTGCTCAAAGGGACTTTATCCAGATAAAGAGTAATCTTTCTGTCCTGCACCGCCTCGGAAGCGATAAAATTCAATCCCGCCTGCATAGAAAATACCTTTAAAATATCTTTAAGGCCGGCATCTTTAAAATCCATAGAAATACTAACCTGCGCATCGGGCGCCTCCGTAAGCACAGGCTGCTCCTGAGCATTTAACCGGGTAATAAAAAAAACCAGCATTAAAAAAAATAACCCTAAAAATATTCCAGATGTTTTTTTCATTTGAATAATCCTCCTCATTTTACTTCCGCCTGAACTGAATTTTGCCCGGGAGCGTTTAAATCCAATACCGCCCCATTAAAACTTAAAGTAATTCCTTTTTTCTCGATACTCAAGATTTTAGCGCCTTCAATAAAATCACCAATCGACAAAACCTGATCATTAATAATCGCCTGAGGAGCCCTGCCTCCCCAAATTATTCCCTGCACTTTTAGTTTACTAAGATCAAATTCCGGATTGGCTAAATCCGCGTTCTCCCGCGGGGCTTGACTGGGTTCTCCTTTTATTAAATAGGCCTTAAAAGGATCGCGCAATTTAGCGGATTCATATTCCATCACCGGGCGCGCCGCTATCGGGTCAATTTCAGCTTCTTCCGCAGAAGCGCTAAACTGCCGGTTAACCGCTATAATTAGAAAAAAAACAAATAATATATACTTAGGCAATCGGTTCATCATTTACAAGTAAGAAATGGTGTTAACCTTTAAACTAACCCCCAAATCAACAGGGGCACCTTTGGCGCCTGAATTAGATTCTGGAGAATTAATACTAATTTCATTAACCAGGTAAATATCCTTATGATTTTCAATTTTGCTGATAAAATCGCTCAAAGCGTGGTAACTGGGCGAATTCAGCGTGATTATAAATGAGGTTTTCAAGTAGTTTTCAAGCGCGTCCTCAGCGTAAGGGTTCACGGAAATAACCTTAACTGAAGTATTTTTAGCGATACCAGATATTATGCCCATCACCGAAGCTAAATCTTTTTTAACAAACACGCTCTGGTATACTTGTGCTTTTTTCTCAAGGACGGCGATATCCTCAACAACTTTATTCTTCTCTAACTCATTATTTTGCCGCTGGATCAAAGAACTTACCTGGTCATTAGCGGATCTATAAAGATGGAAGGCGATAACTAAGGCTAAAACAACTACGCCAAAATTTATAATTTTATTTTTATTTTTTTCAATTAGCTCGTAATTTAGCATGCTATTTTTTCTCCGAAAAATTTTTGCAAATAATCTTAAAGGACACTACATTTATATCCTGCACATTCTTGCGGTCAATAGAACCTATGGTAATTTCTTTAAAATACCCGGAAAACACGGAGTCTCTTTTTAAGTTCGCGAGAAAAATATTTACCGACTCAAACTCCTGATCGCCATCCTCAAGGTAGACTTCTCCATCAAGAATAAGCTCCAGCGGTAAATCCTTGGTCTGGCTAAGGCTAAAAGATTCCAGCCATACCCCTTTGGGCAAGGCGCGGGGAATAGCGCTAAGCAAAGGCGTGGCATACATCTGATTTTTCACTAAATTATCCAATGCCGCGATTTTTTTCTTATATTTAAAACTTACGTTGGACAACTCTTGCAAATCATCGCTGGCAGTAACAGTGCTGATTTTTACGCGCTTACTTACAATCACCTCCAACTCCTGCTGCCTGGTTTGCGCGCGCATTACTCCTTGGACAAAAACAGCCAAGCACACAACCACCCCTAAAAAAATATACTTAAAATCTAATTTAATGCCTTCCAGCAAAACAAATGGGTTACCCGCGGCCATAGCGCTCCGCGCGGCCTTAAGCCGGGAACCGATCAGGTTTATTTTAATCTTAAGAGGCGCCGACTTGAATAAAGCGGCGGCAAAACCTTTAACCAGAATTGAAGAATAGCTGGCAGCCTTACCTAAAACTTTTTGGGTTTCCACAAACTTAACCGGTATCGAAAATTCATCAAAAAAAGGTTTTAATCCATTCTGGCTTTCTTGATCAGAAACAACAAAAATATTTTTTACCTTTTTATCCGGAAACTTGCGGTTATAGTAATCAAAAGAAATTCGAATTTCATTTTTTAATTTATCCTGCTTTTGGATCAACTCCGTTTCAGTGGCTTGTTCAAAACCCGCGGATTCTTTAGCAAAATCAAAATCCCGGCTAAATAAGGAAAATCCGTTTTCAAAAACCGTAAAGCTCGCTTCATCTTCATTGTTGGAATCAAAACAGAGGCTGGCGATTACGCCGGCATCAGAACAACCCGCGAGTTTAATGAAACGTAAAACACTGAAAGCTGAATACTCTAAAGCGTTAATTTTAAGGTTAAGCTGTTTAGCAAGAAAAACATACTTAGCCAAAATTTCCTTTTTTATCCCGACAAAAAGAACCAGGCTTGTTTTATTCTTTTTATTAAGCGCTGCCTGGAAATCATAATCCAAAACATCAAGTTTAAAGGGTATATATTTTTTCGCCTCAAAACTAACCGCCCCCCTTAACTCGCTCCGCGGAAGCTGGGGAATCTCAAAGGTGCGAATAACCAGGTCTTGGCCGGAAATACAAAAAGTAGCTTCAGTGGCGCTTATATGATAACTGCGAAAAACATCTTTGAGTGAAGCCGTTATTTTGTCATTCATAGCGGCCTTCTCTTCTGATTCGGATATTTCCAGTTTAGGATTTGGCAGGCGGATATTGTTCAAAATCTTATTACCGCTAGTCTCTACCAAATTAATATACTTAATTCCAAAATACACGCCTAAAGAATTCATAAGTTATCTCCCTGGGCCGGCGTAATTGATTCACGCTTTTTAGACCTTAACCAATTATCAATATCCTTACGGTCAAACCTCCAGACTCCCCCCATCTTAATCCCGGAAATCTTACGTTGATTAAGCCAATTATAGATAGTCTGCTTTTTCAATTTTAAATAATCCGCCAATTCATCAATATCAATAAGCCTTGACATTTTTATTTTCCTCAATTATTAAACACTACGTTTATAATTAAAACATAACCTAGTTATGTTGTCAAGTGTTTTTTTATATATATTTACTTATACTTACTTAGCGGAGTTAACAGTGACGGTATAATTCTTCATATTTAATTATGCTATATTTACTTATACTTACTTACATTATAATAGTTTGTTAATAAGCAACAAGGGGACGGTTCTGTTTTTTAGAGAAAGGTGACTGTCACGCTTTTTGTGACTGTCACCTCTGCCAAAAAAACAGAACCGTCCCCTTGTTTTTCTTGTTTTTAATAGTTTGTTAAATGAATTTATTACGGTGTGTAGGTATACGCGGCTGTAGCGCTTACTTTCCGCGTGCCAGGAACAACCCCTGAATCAGGAAGGCCTACAGTAATTTTCACACACTTGACTGAATTAGGCAGGCCAGGTTCAATAATAGGTGAACTACAGTCACATTCTAGGTCCGCTGCGGCTACTTTTTGACACATACTCTTCACAATAGTTCCAGAGTCAGGCCAATTCCCCGGATCATCATTTCTGCGCAATTTATCCAACGCATAAAGCACCCCGGCTTTAGCGGCATACTGGGCTTGAATCCGGCTTACCTGATGATGGGTTAAACGTGAATGATTAGACACGACTCTAAGAATAATCGTGCTTAAAATCGCGACTACCATAATTACCCCGATAACAATAAAAAGTATTATTCCACTTTTATCGCGGTTAGGCATTTTTCCTTAAACAGATTCGGTAGTCATTATTTACCTGGACTAAAACAACATGCCCTTCCCGGGCAAGCCAGCCTAAGCTCATTAAAATATTTTCAGGAGTACGATCAATACTCTTAATTAAATCCTGCAAACTAACCTCGCCCTTTTGATCCAGAACATGCCAGATTTCACCAGCCGTGATACCAATCTCAATAATCATAGTCATCCCTCCATTTGCTTCATTTTATAAACATTCAGGAATATGTCAACTGGTTTTTTAATTTTGAAAAACCGAGGGGACGGTTCTATTTTTTCCTAAAACAGTAGGGGAGGTTTAAGCCTCCCCTACTGTTGCTAATCTTAAAAATAGAACCGTCCCCTTTATTTCCCCTCCCCTAGCCCCTCCCACAAGGGGAGGGGAATTTATTTTATTTCTTACTCCTTGTCCATCCCACAAGGTACAAACAAGAAAAACAAGGGGACGGTTCTGTTTTTTATTCAAGCTGTCATCCCCGCGAAAGCGGGGATCAGATTCCCGTTTTCACGGGAATGACGATAGCAAAAAAAATAGAACCGTCCCCTCGATTTATATAAAAGGTACACTGTCTATCTTGAGTCAAGTACACTGTCCCGATTGCTTCAGAAAGTGTCTGCTCGATGTGCTCGATGTGCTCGTGCTCGATGTGCTCGATGCTCTGCTCGACGCGCGGAGTGCGCTAGTAAGGTCACAAAAAGCGTGACAGTCACCTTACCTATTCTTTCTATTCTTTTTGTTTCATGGGGTCAAATATTTTTTAAGTACCGATGAATGTCATTATGGTTACCTACTAGGACAAACTCAACTAAATCGCCTTCCCACCTAAAAAGAATTCGCGCCTTAAGGCCTTTTCTTATCTCCCAGTAGTCGCCCTTGAGGCGCTTTAGTCCTATGCCTTTATGTATTACTCTATCTTGAAATAATATATCTATCGCTTGTATGGCAACCGCCTTTACGCCTTCTTTTTCCTTGCCATGTAAACTCTTTACTGACCTGTCAAAGGATGGCTTGAATTCAAATTTCATAACGCTTCAATATGCTTTTTAGCTTTCTTTACGCTCTTATACGTCTTCCCTTTAAGTAAAGCTAGTTTTTCAATCTTCAACCATTCAGAAGGTGTATAAGGCGACTCTGCCGTAACCTTGCAAGGCAATAAAACCACGCCTTCTTTACTCACCCCAAATCCTATACACGCGCCTGTTGTTATGCGCAAGATCTCCCGTATACGATTTGGAATAGTCATTTGGCCTTTTGAAGTAACTTTTGCCGTTTCAATAATAGTCATTTTATACACCCCCTTATTATAATTCTTACTTCCTTACATTCTTACTTCTAATAAGAGTGTAACCTATAACCAACGATTTGTCAAACGAATTCTATGGACAACAGAACAAGAGGACGGTTCTGTTTTTTAGAGGAAGGTGACTGTCACGCTTTTTGTGACTGTCACCTCTGCCAAAAAACAGAACCGTCCCCGTGATTTATATAAAAGGTACGCTGTCTATCTTGAGTCAGGTACACTGTCCTGTTTGCTTCGAAAGGGGTCTACTATCTCTTACTATCTCTCTATCTAGTTTAGTATGGAATGCTATAAAAATTTAACTCGCCTAAGTTTAATGGAACAGAATACTCGTTGGATGCAGACAGAACATCACGGAAGGCATTTGCAGAATCAATATTAACGGTAAGACTCATTGTAGAATGATATTCGTCATAATAGAATACATAATTATCTCCGTACACTGGGTCATCACTAGTTCCACCGAACCATGTTTGAAAACCATAACTATTGGGAGTAGGAATTTCTAAATAAAGATGAAGTTGTGCAATATATCTTATACAGTCAAAATAAATTGATTCAGGGATATGCGGTAACCCACCGCTTAATAATAAAGTACCATTAAAATTTGTAGTAAAATTTTTGGAAGTTAAGACATAACTACATGAACCACTTAATGTCCAGCCAACGGGAGGTTCATCCCAAAGGTCGTAATTATAATCGTATGTTCGCCAACCCACACCATCAATATACCAAGAGAAAAGGTCTCCAGGAGTGCCATTGCTCCCCAGGCGTTCACTTACTACAACATTTGAATAATCAACAAACGGATTACTGCCTGATTTACTACCCGAAAAACTACCGTTGCGGTTCATCAAACTAACCACATCTATTATCGTCCTCGTAAATGTAAATATTAATTCTCGTGTTTCTCCATTTAATATATCAATTACCTGAGTTAAAGTCATTCCATTAAATTTAACGTTAATAGTATGGTGCCCTGAAAGTATAGTTATCGGAGTGCTCCCTGCAGATCCGATACTAGTGCCATTATCGTATACAGTAACACCCCCAATTTCTTTTCCTTCTGGATTATGGGCGTGAACGATAATGTTGGCGTTTGGCTGTACCACCATTACTTTGATCCAAAATACTTTTATCTCTGAAGTCAGGCCGGCGGGGTTTTGGATTTGGCAGGAGATTTTGTAGGTGCCTTGGCCGGGAAAGGCAATGGTTTCGTCGAATTCAGCCACCGGTGAATCAGAATTATTAGGTATCCAGAAGCTTGAAGGTTTTAGAAGAGAATTTATTTGGTTAAGCACGGCTCCGTCTTCCTGCCGAAAACCAGTGATAATAATTTCGCTATCTGCCGGCAGATATTCCTTAAAAACTCTGCCTTTGATAGAAATAGAAGCTGTGTAGATTTCAGTGGTTGAGTTTGCGGCCGGGTCATCAAGAGTGAATTCGGGAGGGGTGGAGTCAAGAAGCTTAAGAAGCGGATTACCTTCAGTTACTGCAACAATTGGCTCAGCTGTATGAAAAGCTTTAATTTTTATAGGAGATATTTTAAAATTTACGTAATCTGTCCCTAGTTGACTGTCCATACTAACAATACCATCCCCTCCTTCAAAGCTTCCAAAAAACACTCTATTTAGAAAATGACTGATAATCCCATATATCCCACAATATTGTACATTAGATGGCTGTGCTCGATTATTTAGTTTGTTAAGAAAATCACTCCCCGGCGTCAGATCTTTAACAGCATCTAAAATTTCAAGATTGGGGATCAGAATTAACTTTGCAAAATCATTCAGGTTGTTGCGGAATGAACAAAAATTAATAAATAACCGTGGAGTCATCATCACACCAAACTTAGAAACTTCACATAAACCTCTTGGACCATAAATCAAAGGCGAACCCAAATTAGGAACACCAATCAAAATTAACTTATCGACATAACCAGAGCCATATTTAGGATTAGTAAGAAATTCCCTGGCCGCCAAACCGCCCATTGAATAAGAGACAAGATTTAATTTCGCAGCATAGGAGCCATATTTTGTTTTATCTAATAACTGTTTGATTTTTTCTGATAAAACATCCGCCCATCCCTTCCTACCATCAGAATAAGTATCCACGGAACCAATATTGTCCTGAACATCAATAAGTTCTAAATATGCTCCAACAGGCTGATAGTTAGAATATAATTTATGTAAGCTATTTATTGCTGTCTGCCAACTTCCAGAATTACTAATAAAACCGTGCAGGAAAAGTATGGGTCTAGGCTTATAGGCTTTAGTATCTTTCCAATCGCCAAGAGTAGCTGCAAAGCAATTTTGCAGTAAAAATAAAATGAATAAACAAGAAAACCAAATAAATTTATTTCTTTTGAACATTTCTATTTAAATCCGTGATTTTTTCCGTTTTAACTAATTCCCCATTATCATAGTATTTTCTAATATCAGGCCTACCATCATAATCAGTGTCTGTTTCAGAGATTGTAGATACACCATTATGATATACCCATTTATCAATCTTGCCATCTTGGTTTGTATCAATTTCATTCTTATAAGGAGGGGTTCTTGTTAAGCGGGATACTATAAATACTTGCAACATAAATCCAGCTATGAGTGAAATTATTATTAAAATACAAAGAATGCTTCTATATCGAAGCCTATTCTTTATAAAACGTTTGAATATATTATAGGTAATGAGGCCCAAAATATATGCACCTAGTAAACCTAAAGGGAAAACTAATATATAGCCAGCCAGAAAACACCAAGTAAAAGGATTCATATAAATGCTAGGCATAAATAACAAAAAAGAAAAACCAATTAAAGTAGCCCATCCTACAATAAACGCCGCTTTCCTTGCTTTTTTCTTGATTAAAATATTATCTTCCATATTTCTCCTTTTTTAATATTGTTTAGTTGGATCAAAAATCACGTCACTTAATCCAGAATTTATTTTTATATTTTCATAAACTAAAGTAACCATCAAATTTCCCGCGGTAAAATTTGGATTTTTCCTAACTTTATTTACTACCCATGCTCCATTAGCCATCTTTTGGCTTCCCAGCGCTTCCAGAATTTGAGGCAATTCATCATTTTTATAATGGAGCATTTTTACGATTAAGCCTTTTGCATAATCAACATATATCTCTATCCTGGAATACAAATCATTTTTTATTTTAGGCGCGGCATTAATAACAACTATCATATTATTAAAATCTGTTTTAAAATTATCTCTTGCAACATCATGATTTTTTAAAAAATTATCTAAATTGTAATAAATATCCATTTGGCTAAATTGATCACTGGATACACCTGTGTCAGTTAGCAAATCGACTTGTTCTTTATTTTTATTTACAGGATCAATAAAATACATCGTCGATTTATCCACAATTACTATTTCTGTTTTTACTTTTCTTGTACTATCATTAAACGTCTCGGTCTTTTCTTTATTCGGGGCTTGGAAGTAGTAGCGGCAGTAGTCAGTTGCTCCAAAGGGCTTGGCGTCTAAGGTTGAGGATAATATCATATCCGCGCTAAAGTCAGAGATTTTGGCGTAATTATCCGCTACTTTCTTTAAGACTTCTTGAATAGTGGGGTCGAGGATACGTATAGAGATAGTTTTTGAAGTTAGCTTGGAGTTTGAATCTTTTACTTCATAAGTAATGCTTACCGCTCCTTTATCCGCTGATGATGTCTGCCAAATACAGGCGTTAGAAGAGGACCAGGGTTGTTTTACCGTTCCGCCAATGGAAAACTGATACTGCAAAGGGTCGTTATCAGGGTCAGAAGCATTGGTTTGAATATTGATTCTAGCTCCGGCTAAGAAGACAGAATTATTGTCCGGAAGAATAGAAGTTATCTGGGGAGGCTTATTGCCTGCCTTTATATTCCAGATTCCCTTTTGAGGAGCTTGATTTGACAGGTATATGGAACCAAAATACGCGTTTGACCAGTTGCCGGCATTATCTTTATATTTGACATAGACAGTTTTGCTGCCAATGCCACTAGTTAAGGCCCAGGCTTTAACAGCAGTATAGGGTTCAGGAGCAGACCAGGTGTAATTATTGTTGGAGAATTTCATTTCAGCCACACCTGAACCAATGTCAACGGCAGAGAGGTTCAGAGTAACCCAGATAGAGAAGGTTTTACCGGCATTGTTATTGATTAAGATTTTACCGATGGGAGCGGTGGTGTCTAAGATTATCGAGTCAGAATAAGCTTTGGACCAGTTGCCGGAGTTATCTTTGAATTTAACGTAGGCTTTTTTAGTGCCTAATCCTGATGTTAATACCCAGGATTTAGTAGTTGCGTAAGCTTCAGGGGTTGACCAGATAACGCTATTGTTAGAGAATTGCATCCGGCTTAGGCCTGAACTGTCAGCGGCAGAGAGGTTTAAGGTAACCTTGAGAGAGTTGGTATAAACGGCATTATTGTTAATGCTAATGGAGCCGGTAGGCGCGGTGGTATCCGCGGCAGAGGCGGTTGCTAAAAGCATCAAGAACGTAAAAACTGAAGAACTGAAGAACCGAAAAACTGAAGAACCGGAAAACCTGATGAGTTTAATCATACTTATTTACCGCTGAAAACCCCTATATTTATCATCCTGTAAATCCAGGGGACGGTTCTCTTAAAAAAAGAGAACCGTCCCCTTTACTTATGGCACAAAAAATAAATTTGTCAAACGAAATATTTGCCCCCCTCCCTAGCCCTCCCCACGCGGGGGGAGGGAAATTTATTTTATTTCTCACTCTTTATCCATCCACATGAGGAGGGGAATTTATTTTATTTCTTACTCCTTGTCCATCCCACAGGGAATAAGGTGACAGTCACAAAAAACGTGACAGTCACCTTATTTTCACAGGGTACAAACAAGAAAAACAAGGGGACGGTTCTCTTAAAAAAAGAGAACCGTCCCCTTTGATTTTTGAGGAAGAGAATTTATTTTCGTATTCTCTTTAACCCCATCAATTCTTTCTTGAACAAACCCTGCCTCTGGCGCGGCAGGAGCTTTTTCGATAATTTGGTTATAAATTTTCAACGCTGCTTTGAAATTTTCTTGGTCTTCGTAAAGCTTGGCGGCGCGTAAAAGGGGACGTATGAATAGTTGCGAAGCCCGCGGATAAAGATCGGCGGCCAAAAGATACTGCTGGATTGCCGATTCAGGCTCCGAATTAGCTTCAAACACTTCAGCTAAACTAAACCGAATATCCGCAATCTGAGCAGGAGCGGCTAGTTTAATTGCCATTTTAAAATTATCCACCGCGGAATCGAATTTATTCTCGTCACTGAAAGTTAAGCCTATCGCGTAAAACGCATCTGCAATCAACTGGCTATCCGGAAAATCTTTAGCCAGAGAACTAAAATACCTGCGCGCGAGATTTAAATCTTTACTCCGGTAATAATACTGCCCCAGCCACCACAGAATATCCGGGGTAAGCTTAGAGTTAGGATATTTAGTCCGCAAAAGTTTAAACCGGCTAAGCGCTTCATTTTCCTGGCCTAATTTATAATAACAATCCGCAATCTCATATTCAACCTTTTCCTGCAATTGGATATCTAAAAGATTTAGTTTAATAATCTCCCTGAAAACACCTAGCGCTTGATTAAGCTTTCCTAAGCTAATCAACGATCTCCCCAGCATATATAAAGCTTGAGGCCGCAATGAACTATCCTTAAATTCATCCTGAAACTTCGCGAAAACTTCACAACTTTCAATATAATCCGCCTGTTGAAAATACGCCAATCCCAAGGCATACAGCGCGTCCGGTAAAAACTTAGATTTAGGATAAATTTTCAGCATAGACCTAAAAGAAGCAGCCGCCGCGCCGTAATCTGACCTTTTTAGCTGCAAAGAAGCCAGTTGATATCGCGCGTAATCGGCATTGGATGAATCCGGATATAATTTTACAATTTTCGCGTAAATTTCCTCCGCCTTCACAAACTCATTCGCCTCTTGATAAACCTGGCCTATTTGAAAAAGCAAGTTAACCTTATACGCCGAATCATTATCTTTTCCGGTAATACTATTAAAGGCATCCAGGCTAGAGTTAATTTGGCCCTGCTTAAGATAAGCCAATCCTAAATTATAACGCAATTTATCAATTAATTCTGACGGCAGGCTCCCCTCTTGATCAATTTTATCTAAACCATCTTTATAAACATTTATCGCCTGGGTGTATTCGGCTAAATTATAATGCGCGTCAGCTTTACCCAAATAAGCCTGGAGATAGATCAAAGGGTCCGTACTGAGATTAATCAGCTGTTCATATAGTTTCAGGGCTTGATAAACCCGGTTAGTCGCAGACATTAACACCGCCTGGCCCAATAAAAGAATATCCAAACTTTTTTTATCCAGGCTGGCGGGTTTAATCTCCATCAACACTTCCTCGGCTTCTTTATATTTCGTAAGCTTAAGATAAGACCAACCCAAACCCAGTTTGGCTAACGCCTGCTCCTTGGGTTCTTTGAAAGTTTGCGCGGACTTAAAATAATTTTTAACCGCTTCATCAAAATCACCCAGATAATATTCCGACTCTGCCAGATAAAAATATAAGTAGGGCAAACGTAATGCATCAAAACTGTAAAGCTTAAAAACAGGCTTAATCCTAATCTTTAGTTCAGAGTAATCTTTAAGATTGTACAGGCACTCAATTAACTTAAAGGCGGCATCCTTACTTTGAGGCTCCTGGGGAAACTTTTCCATTAAACTCTTAAAAGCCTGCGCGGCCTGATTAAATTTACCTGCTTGAGAAAATGACCACCCTAAAGAATAATACGAGTCGGGAATAAATGATGACTGAGGAAAAGCAGCGATTAGTTTTTGATAAAGCGCGGCTGCTTTTTGGAAATTGCTGCCTTTAAAATGCACCTGTGCCATCCAAAAGTAAAGAGCATCCTTAAAACTGTCGGACTCCGGATGATTAGCCAGAGCTTCAAAAATATTTAACGCTTCCAGGTAGCGGCCCTGATAAAAATAGCACTGTCCGCTCAGCAGAGTTGCTTGCGGGATTTTAGCTGAATCTTGGTAATTTTTTTTAAATCTCTCCAGCATCCCCAGGCTAACTTCATAAAACCCGTCTTCATACGCTTTCTTAGCCATAAAAAGCAGTTCCGTTTCCTTGGGGTCTTCATAAGCCAAACCCGAAGAAATGATAAATAAAGTTAAAATAAACACACTGACGATTTCTATTTTCACCCCGCACCTTCTTTCTTAAAATCTAGGGGACGGTTCTGTTTTTCAATCAAATCAGAGAACGGAAAAACAGAACCGTCCCCTTTATTTAATTGCGAGGGCGAAGCCCGAAGCAATCTGGTTTTAAAAAGATTGCTTCGTCGCTGCGCTCCTCGCAATGACACTTCCCCTCCATTCACTGACGCATTATTTTTTTATTAAAACTTCTTTGAGGAATTTAGCGGTATAAGATTTTTCTATTTTGATTAATTCTTCCGGGCTGCCGGCGGCAACCACCTGGCCGCCCCGGTCTCCTCCCTCAGGGCCCAGGTCAATAATATAATCCGCGCATTTAATTACTTCAAGATTATGCTCTACCACCACTACTGTATTTTTACGATCAACCAGCCTCTGGAGTACCGAGATCAACCTAGCCACGTCCGCGAAATGTAAGCCCGTAGTAGGTTCATCCAGCAGATAAAGCGTCCTGCCGCTTGAACGTTTGCATAATTCCGAAGAAAGCTTGACTCTTTGAGCCTCGCCGCCGGAAAGAGTAACCGCGCTTTGGCCAAGTTGAAGATAACCTAAGCCCACGTCAAATAAATATCCCAAAGTATTTTTTATCTTGGGTAGATTATTAAAAAGCTCCAAGGCCTCTTCTATGGTCAGGTTTAAAACATCAGCAATGGATTTACCTTTATACTTTACTTCTAAAGTCGCTTGATTAAACCTTAGCCCCTTACACAAATCGCATTTTACATAGACATCCGGTAAAAAATGCATCTGGATCTTTTTTGCCCCCTCTCCTGCGCAAGCCTCGCAACGGCCCCCTTTAACATTAAATGAAAACCTGCCGGGCTTATAGCCCCGCAGGCGCGCATCCGGAAGCTGGGTGAATATATCTCTAATCTGGCCAAATACACCAGTATAAGTAGCCGGATTAGAACGCGGAGTCCTGCCAATGGGAGATTGGTCAACCACAATTACCTGGTCAATTTCTTGCGCTCCGCTAATGGATTTAAAGGCGCCTGGTTTTTCTTTAGATTTATAAATTCTTTGGGCTAACGCCGGATAAAGAATATCGCTAACCAATGTGGATTTTCCGGATCCCGATACTCCGGTTACGCAAATAAAGGTGCCCAAAGGAAAACGTAAATCAATATCTTTAAGATTATGTTCGCTGGCCCCTTGGATTTGAATATACTTACTTGCGCGCCAATCGCGCCGCTTGACCGGCTGGAGGATAGAAAGTTCACTGCGCAGGTATTTGGCGGTCAAAGAATTTTTATCTTTTAAAAGTTCTTCCCGGGTTCCCGAAAAAACGACCTCTCCTCCATGCCTGCCGGCTCCCGGCCCCAGGTCTACAACATGGTCGGCGGCTAAAATAGTTGAGGCGTCATGTTCAACCACCACCAAAGTATTGCCCAGGTCTCTTAAAGTTTTTAAGGTAGCTAATAATTTTTGGTTATCCCGCTGATGCAGGCCAATACTCGGTTCATCCAAAACATATAAAACCCCGACTAAACCAGAACCCACCTGAGTAGCCAGGCGAATCCGCTGCGCCTCTCCACCGGACAGAGTGGCACTCTTACGCTCTAGAGCTAAATAGTCCAGGCCCACATCCACGCAAAATTTTAGCTTCTGGGTAATTTCCTTTAACGCTTGATAGCCGACTAATTTTTCTTTTTCGGTTAACGCCAGAGCCGAGAAAAAACTTAAACCTTCTTTTACAGACATCGCGGTAATTTGACTAATATTTTTCTGATTAATTCTTACTGATAAACTCTCCGGCTTTAACCTGGCCCCTTGACATGCCGGACAGGAAAGCGTAGACATAAATTTACTAATCTCTTCTTTTAAATAATCACTATCAGTCTGGCGAAATAATCTTTCTAAATGCGGAATAATTCCTTCAAAAGGCTTACTCCCGACAATCTCCTTAGTTCCATAAAAAATTGCCTTTTGCGCGGGTTTAGGTAATTTCTTAAAAGGAGTATCTAAATCAAATTTCAGGCGATAACTTAGCTCTCGAATAAGCCAGCGATAATAAAGGATATAGCCCCGGCCGCCGCGTTTCCACGGAGCAAGGGCTCCGCCATTAATGCTTTTGGTTTTATCCGGAATAATTAAATCCGGGTCAAATTCCAACTTAGTGCCTAAACCGTTACATTCAGCGCAAGCCCCGTAAGGAGAATTAAAAGAAAAGTTACGCGGCTGAATTTGGGCGTAGTTTATACCGCAATTTAAACAAGCGTATTGTTCAGAAAAAGTTAAATCTTTAACTGCCCCTCCACCACTGATTATAATTGTTCCCGAACCAGCCTTAAGCGCGGTTTCAATAGAATCCGTAAGCCGCTTAAGGATTTGCGGCTTAATCGTCAAACGGTCAACCACTACCTCAATATTATGAATTTTATACTTAGCTAATTTTATATTCGCGGGAAGTTCATAAACCTTACCATCCACTCTAGCGCGGATGAATCCAGATTTCTGAATCTGCGGGAAAATATTCTGGTGCTGGCCTTTTTTCCCCTGAATCAAAGGAGCCAATATTTGTATATCCTGATTAACATAAAGATCCATAATCGCCTGGACTATTTCTTGAGCGCTTTGACTCTGGATAGGTTGGCCGCATTTATAGCAATAAACTTTGCCTATTCTGGCGAACAGCAGCCTTAAATAATCATAAATTTCAGTTTGGGTGGCCACCGTTGAGCGGGGATTCCCGCCGGCAGAGCGCTGTTGGATGGCAATTGCCGGAGACAATCCGGATATAAAATCCACGTCAGGCTTCTGCAGCTGGTCCAAAAATTGACGGGCATAACTAGAAAGGCTTTCCATATACCTGCGCTGGCCTTCAGCGTAAATCGTATCAAACGCCAAACTAGACTTGCCGGATCCGGATAAACCGGTAACCACAATTAATTTATCGCGCGGCAGGATCAAATTAATATTTTTAAGGTTATGCTCGCGGGCTCCGCGGATAATGATATTTTCGTTTTTCATTTACATTTAAAACAAAGGTGACAGTCACAAAAAACGTGACAGTCACCTTTGTTTTTTTAAACACTAAATTACTTTCTTTTCTTCTTGCCGCCTCTTTTCATCTTGGCGCAAGAAACATCACCCTTTTTATCCAAGAAATAAAGGTATCCGACTTTTCTTTTGATACCACATTTCTCTACTTTCTTGGGGCTGCCCCCTTTTTTCGCGCCTCTTGCCATTTTAGCGCAAGATACGTCACCCTGCTTGTCAATATAGTAGAGATAACCTTTTTCCCTCTTGATTCCCACCTTCAGTACTTTATCTGCCATTTTTTGATTCACCCCCTTTCGTTAATGATTTAAAAAACAAATTAAAATCTAGGGGACGGTTCTCTTACGAGAACCGTCCCCGTGTTTTTCTACGTCCCGACCTTCACCGGTTGTAGAATTTGCTTTAAAGCCGCGATTGCCGAAAGTACCGCCAGATAAGAAGTCTTGGGATTCTCTGGATGCAGGATATTTTCGGTGCGCGTAAAAATCTTAGCGGCTTTAGATTCAATCAAAATTTCATGGATGTTTTTGCGGGCACCGGGGCTGGCGATGATCCGCACTTTGGTTTTACGCATGCCGATACCCGCTAACCCTAAAACCGCGGCCACATTGATATTTTGCGGAAAATATTTTACTGCCTGGCTGGCAGTTCCAGAAAATAAAACTTTGTCTTTTTTTAAACCCGTAAGTTTGAATTTTTTTACCACGTATTCCACGCCGCAAAACGCGTCCGGGTGCTTGCGCGTAGTTAAAACTACCTTTCGCACTCCGGCAATATTTGCCGCTTTCAAAGCATCGATACCAGAGACCGCTCCACTGGGAAAATAAACCTGCGCATTGTTCTTAAGCGCTAAAACTAACAACTCCTCTAGGTGATCAACCATCCCACCGACACTCATCACCATAACCTTACATCCACTAGCTAATGATTTACGCGCAATCTCCCAAGCGGCGCCAGAGGCGGATGCCTCAATCACTAAATCTGACTTTTTAATTAAAGCCTCCAGATTATCCACGCACAATTTCACGCTACCAACCAGCTGTTTAGAAAGCGCTTGCGGCTTTTCCGGCTTAAGATCATAAAGAGCCGCTAAAATAGCGGAATCACGCAATCCAACAACTATCTCTTTTGCCAAAGAGCTGCCAATCGCGCCGCAGCCGACAATACCAATTTTTAACTTTTTAGGCATTAAATTAAAATCTAGGGGACGGTTCTATTTTTTAAAATTTAAAAAATAGAAAAAAATAGAACCGTCCCCGGGTTTTCCTCTCTACTTCACGATTATATTATCTATCAACCTTGTTTTTCCTATATATACGGCTAAAGCAATCAAACAACCATCAGCGATTCTTTTAAGGGGCCTCAAATTCTCTAAATCCACAATCGCAACATAATCAATTCTAGCTTGCTGCTTTTTACTAATCAGCTCTTTTATCCGGTTAATAATCCTGCCGGTATCACGCTGGCCATGATCAATCAAAGACTTTGCCAAACCTAAAGCTTTAAATAAAACTACTGCCTCAAGTTTTTGGCTTGCGTTTAAATATGAATTTCTTGAGCTCATCGCCAAGCCGCTTTTTTCCCTCACCGTAGGCATAACCTTGACCTTAACCGGAAAATTTAAATCCCTAACCATTTTTTTGATGATTACCGCCTGCTGAGTGTCTTTTTGCCCTAAATAAAGCGCGTCGGGCTGGACAATATTCAACAGTTTGGCCATCACCGTAACCACTCCGCGAAAATGCCCCGGGCGAGTTACTCCGCAAAGCCGGCCGCCTAATTCTTCCAGATTAACAAAAGAAGAAAAACCTTCCGGATACATAATTTTTTTATCCGGTAAAAAAACTAAATCTACCTTATGCTTACGGCATAACGTAAGATCATTTTTAAGCGGGCGGGGATAATTATTTAAATCTTCTCGCGGCCCAAATTGCGCGGGATTAACAAATATGCTCACTACCACAATATCATTTTCTTTGCCTGCTTGTTTAATTAAACTTAAATGCCCGGGATGTAAAGCCCCCATAGTGGGAACAAAACCGATACTTTTGCCGCTACGGCTTAAGCCTTTAAGTAATCTATTCAATCTTTCCGGATCGCGGATAACTTTCACCCCGCACCTTCTTTCTTAAATCGCGGGGACGGTTCTCTTAAAAAGAGAACCGTCCCCTGTTTTACTTAAGTAACTTGCTTATTTTTTCCGAATTGCGAATAACTCTCATAAAACCTCAATCAATGGCTTAATCACGAAATCCCGTTTAAACATACGCGGATGGGGGATAGTTAAAGTTTTATGGCGAATGAGCCTATCCCCGTAAAGCAATATATCTAAATCCATAACCCGCGCTCCAAAACGCGCGGCAGGAGTTCTGCCTAATTCATTTTCAATTTTTTTCATTTTTTTCAATAAACTTAAAGGAGAGAAATTGGTACTAATTCTTAAAACGGCATTTAAATAATTCGGCTGCCCAGCCGGCCCGCCGCAAGGCAAAGATTCAAACAATTTTGAGGCTTTGATTATTTTGGTATTTTTCAAAACCTGGATCTTTTCTACTGCCAATTTTATGTTCTTTCCGCGATTGCCCAAATTTGAGCCAACGCCAAGATAAACAATAACCATTAGGAGATTTTTTTTATTCGTTCCAGGGCCTCTTTAATCCTGGCCTGGGAAACAGTTAAAGCCAGGCGAATATAACCTTGGCCGTGTTGGCCAAATCCTACTCCGGGAGTAACCACAATATTAGCGTCTTTTAAAAGGCGCGCCGCGAAACTTATCGCTTCTGCCTTCGGAGGAATCTTTATCCAGACGTAAAACGTGGCTTTGGGTTTTATGGCTTTCCAACCTAAATCATTAAGCCCGTCCACTAAAATATCCCGCCTTTGTTGGTAAAGTTCACACATACTCTTGAGATAATCCTGCCCGCTATTCAAAGCAACGGCTCCGGCTAATTGAATCGCCGAAAAAATCCCGGAATCAATATTGCTTTTTACCTTAGCTAACGCGGCCACTAATCGCGCTTTACCGCAGGCCCACCCGATACGCCAGCCAGTCATATTGTAAGTTTTAGATAAGGAATGAAACTCAATAGTTACTTCTCTGGCGCCGGGAAATTCTAAAAGGCTGCGCGGTTTAAATCCGTCGTAAGCCAACTCGGAATAAGCTAAATCCGAAATAATGATCAGCTTATTTTTAACCGCGAATTCAATGAGCTGAGCATAAAAATCATCACTAGCGCAAGCGCCGGTAGGATTATTCGGATAGTTGATAAAAATAATCTTGGCTTTTTTACGCGCCGATAACGGAATTTTCTTTAAATCCGGCAGAAAAGAATTTTTGGCGGTTAAAGGCATAAGATACGGCTTACCACCGGCCAAGATTGTCCCGCCCTGATAAGGCGGATAACAGGGATCGGGAACCAGAGAAAGGTCTCCAGGATTTAAAAAAGCCAACGGAAAATGGGCGATACCTTCTTTGGAACCGATTAACGGCAAAACTTCCGTTTCAGGATTTAAATTAACCTTAAACCTGCGTTTATACCAATCTCCAATCGCGCCGCGCAATACCGGCATACCCTGGTCTAAAGCGTAACGGTGATTAGCCGGATCCAGCGCCGCCTGGCTTAAGCAATCAATAATAAATTTGGGCGTAGGCTGATCCGGGTCTCCGATTCCTAGGTCAATAATATCCCTGCCTTCAGCGCGCGCTTTACGCTTAGCTTGATCAATTTCTAAAAATAGATACGGCGGTAAGGCTTGTAATTTCTTGGAAAATTTAAACATAGTTTTTAGAATCATGGGGACGGTTCTCTTTTTTAAGAGAACCGTCCCCGGATTTTCCGGGTTTCTTTAAAACATAGGAACAGTCCCCTGCGGGGACAGTCCCTATTTAAGTACATCCTGCATAGAATACAGGCCGGCGGGTTTTGAGAAAATCCATTTGACGGCCCTTAAGGCTCCCACCACAAATAAATCGCGCGAATGCGCCTGATGCTTAATCTGAATCCGCTCGGAATTCCCGCAAAAAATTATTTCATGATCGCCAAAAATATCCCCTAAACGGATAGAATGCATTGGAACATCTTTTTTAGTAACTTGGGTAATAACTTCAGCTAATTTTTTAGCTGTCCCGCTAGGAGCATCTTTTTTAGCTTTATGATGCGCCTCTACAATCTCCACGTTATAATCCGGCCCCAATTTCTTAGCTATCTCCGGCAGTATGGAGAATAAAACATTTACCCCCACAGACATATTCGGAGAAAAAACTACCGGCACGATCTTAGAAACCTCCTCTACCTTAGCTTTCTGCGTATCGCTTAAACCCGTAGTCCCCAAAACATAAGCTTTCTTATATTTAGCCACGTAATCCAGATGCGTATCCACTGCTTCCGGTAAAGTAAAATCCACTAATACATCAACTAGAAACAAACCGTCTAAATTGGAAGAAACTTTTATTCTGCCCAAATCCCTGCCAATTAAAGGCGTGCCTTTCTTTTCCAAAGCCAGGGCTACTTCTAAGTCTTTATCCAGCCCGGCAAGCTCATAAATACGCCTGCCCATTTTTCCACAAGCGCCAGCAATGCCTAATTTAATCATCTTTTCCTCCCAAGACGAGAATCCGGGGACGGTTCTCTTAAAGAAGAGAACCGTCCCCACGATTTTACCGGGGATGACAGCTTGAAGAAAAAATAGAACCGTCCCCTGGTTTTCATTTCAACAACCCATAATCCCTTAACGCTTTCTTTAGTTTCTCTAAATTATCCTCTGACATAGCGCACATCGGCAGGCGTAACCCTGCTTCACACATACCTAATAGACCCATAGCAGTTTTAATCGGAATGGGATTAGTCTCTAAAAATACTGCCTTGATTAAAGGCAATAATTTATAGTGCAATTCTTTAGCCTTTTTTAAATCACCCTTGTCAAAAGCCGAAACTAAACTTGCCACATCCGCGGGCACGATATTAGCAACTACGGAAATTACCCCAATACCCCCGATACTTAACACCGGCAAGGTCAGGCTATCATCACCTGAAATTAAATCAAATTCTTTTGGACAAAGCTGTTTGATACGCGACATCTGATCTAGGCTTCCTGAAGCTTCTTTCACCGCTACTATATTCTTAAAATCCAGCGCTAACCTGGCAATCGTCTCTGGCTCGATATTTACCCCTGTGCGGCCGGCAATATTATAAAGTATAATCGGGATTTTAACTGACTGGGCAATGGCTTTAAAATGCTCATATAATCCCCTCTGCGTAGGGCGATTGTAGTATGGGCTGACCTGCAAAGAAGCGTCCGCGCCCGCCTTCGCGGCCTGCTGGGTAAGCATAATCGCTTCCTGGGTGGAGTTTGAACCTGTTCCGGCAATTACCGGAACCCTCTTTTTTGCCTGCTCGATAGTAATCTGAATTACCGACTCATGTTCATCAAAATTCAGAGTCGCGGATTCTCCGGTTGTGCCGCAGGGCACAATACCGCTGGTGCCGTTTTTAATTTGAAATTCAATCAAATCCCTTAATTTCTTTTCATCAACCTTACCATTACGAAAAGGCGTAGCGATGGCTACAATCGAGCCGTTAAACATAATACTCTCCTTTGTAAACTATCCTGGCGCTGCCTTCTAGCCAAACATCCGTAAACCTATTTTCTTCTCTTCTAAAATAAACTTTCAGAACTTCAGCACTTTGCGTCTTGATCTTAATTAGACCATCTAGATTATTTATTAAAGCAAAAATTAAAGCCGCCGCCGCGCTGCCTGTGCCGCAGGCCAGGGTTTCATCCTCAACCCCTCTTTCATAAGTGCGAATACGGATTGTGTTAGGCCCCTTTACTTCCACGAAATTTACATTTGCGCCCTTGGGCGCGAATTTCTTATGATACCTTATATTCCGTCCGATATAATTTACATCAATATCATCGATATCCTTCACAAAGACTACAGCATGCGGTACTCCAGTATTAATAAAATTTACTTTTATTTGCCGGTTATTTACTTTTAAAGGAATATCCAGCTTCACCTCTTTTGGCTCGGTGAGTTGGATTCTTACCTTATCCCCAAAAATTTCGGTATTAATTATCCCGGCGAGGGTAAACAACCTGGCTTTTCTTTTACCATTAAAAAGAGCAGCGCAACGAGCGCCATTCCCGCACATTTGAGCCTCTGAGCCATCAGCATTAAAAATTCGCATAGCTAAACCGGCGTCATTACGTTTATCAACCAAAAGCAGGCCATCCGCGCCTATACCGAATTTCCTATCGCATAACAACTTAGCCAATTGGGATAAATTACCGGAAGGTTTACTTTTAATAACAATAAAATCATTTCCTGAACCAACCATTTTAGTAAACTTTATTTTGTTCATTTTTAGATTGCTTCGCCCGCCACTGAACCAATGGCGGGCTCGCAATGACTATAACTTAAATTATTTCGTTCCGTATAAGGTCTTCGCAAGTTTCTCTTTTTCTAATCACTGCCGCGTTATTTCCATTAACCATAATTTCCGCGGCGCGTAAACGCGAATTATAGTTGCTGGACATGCTAAATCCATACGCGCCGGCGCTCATTACCCCCAGATAATCACCTTCCTTAACTTTAGCCATCAAACGTTCTTTGGCTAAAAAATCACCGCTTTCGCATATCGGGCCGACAATATCTGCCTTCTGCATATAGCGTTTAGCGTTTAACGGATAGCGGACAGGTAAAATCTGATGGTAGGCGCCATACAGAGCAGGCCGAATTAAATCATTCATTCCGCCGTCAACAATAATAAACTTTTTTTTCGGCGTAGGTTTGATATAAAGGACTTTGACTGCCAAAATCCCGGCATTGCCCGTAATAAACCTGCCCGGCTCCATAATTATTTTAAGCCCGGTTTTTTTCAAAAGAGGGATGATCTCTTGAGCGTAAATTTCAGCGGTCTGGGGAGCCTCCTGGTCATAAATAATTCCCAGCCCTCCGCCGATATTTAAATATTCCAACCCGATACCTTGGCTTTTTAAACGCTGGATAAAGTTTGAAACCTTTTTTATCGCTTGAACAAACGGGGCGCTGCGGGTAATCTGCGAGCCAATATGAATATGCAAGCCGCAAATATTTAAATTCTTAAATTTGGCCCGCAGGAGTAAAATCTTATAAGCGCTGCCTAAATCAATCCCAAATTTATTGGTAATTTTACCGGTTGAAATGTACTTATGTGTTTTAACTCCCACATCCGGATTAATCCGGATGGCTACGCGCGTAATTTTATTTAAACCTTTAGCAATCCGGTTGATATTTTCTAGCTCGGCTAAAGACTCAACATTAAAAAACAAAATGCCACGGCCAATAGCCGCGGAGATTTCTTGATCCGTCTTGCCAACTGAAGCATAAACTATGCGCTGCGCGGGGCAGGCGGCTTTTTGGGCTCGGAATAATTCCCCGCCAGAGACGATATCTAATCCGGCGCCTTGGGCAATTAGGGCTTTTAATATTGAAAGATTAGAGTTGGCTTTTACCGAATAACAAATAAGCGGGTTAATTTCAGAAAACGCGGATTTTAACTTTAAATAGTGGCCAATAAGCGTGTGATAACTGTAAACATAAAGCGGAGTGCCAAATTTTTTCGCTAAATCCTCTACCCTTATATTCTCACAGTAAAGTTTATTTTTTTTATATTTAAAATCGTGCATTAATATCCCTTATTCCCTCGCGGGTCCTGTCTGCCAATCCACCTCGCCGTGCTCCCCGCCACGAACCGTGGCGGGTGCGACGCGGTAAGGGCTTCGTCTTGGCAGCCACCCGCTATAAACTTTCCCTCTTAATCGACTTTTTAGACTTAACTGAAACCAAAGGATCAAATAATTTAACTATCTCTTTTTTAACAAGTTTTCCAGAAAACTTCTTAAGTATAGATTCCGGCATATCTTTAATTTGAATTTCGTTATCAACAGAATATTTTATTAATTTTCCAATAATAGTATGCGCTTCTTTAAAAGGCACCTTCCTATCAACAAGGTAATATACTAAATCTGTAGCATAAAGACCCTCATCCTCAAGATGCTCTTGGATCTTGGCCTTGTTAAATTGCAGAGTCTTAATAAGGCCTGTTAAAACTTTTAACTCTAAAGAAACTATTTCAAAGGAATTAAACAGTGGTTCCTTGTCTAATTGCATATCCCGATTATAAGTTAAAGGTAAACCTTTCATCATCGTCAAAACACTAACCAAATTACCATACAATCTTCCGCTATAACCTCTTACCAATTCCAATACATCCGCGTTTTTCTTTTGTGGCATCAAAGAACTACCGGTGCAAAATGCTTCATCAATTTCCACGAAATCAAATTCTTTAGTTGACCAAATAATTAGATCTTCTGATAGCCGAGATAAATGCATAGCAACAATCGATAATGCACTAATTATCTCAATTACAAAGTCTCTATCGCTAACAATATCTAGAGAATTGACTGTCGGCTTTATATTGAATTTACCGGCATACTCCTTAAACTCACTCAGAACTTCTGATGCGCTTATATAATACTTATCAGCATCAATAGGCGTACCTGCTAAAGCACCTGCCCCCATTGTCACAGACATGTTCTTTCGTATGTTTACAAATCGCCAAGAATCCCGCAGCAGCATACTTACATATGTTCTAAAATAATCTCGTAAATAAACTGGTTGGGCATGTTGTAAATGCGTAAAGCCCGGAATAATTATATCTTTATTTTTAATACCTAATTCGCTCAAAACAAGAGATAACTCAGCAAGATATTTGGATATTTTTGAAGCGTTAACTTCGCAATATATTTTAGTAGCAAACACTACTTGATCATTTCTTGAGCGAGCTGTATGTAATTTTAAAGCTAAATCTCCTAATTTCCTCTGTAACATATTCTGAATCTGTGTATGGATATCCTCACAGTCAGGATCGAACTTAAATTTACCCTTATTTACGGATTCAGAAATCTCATACAAAGCCTTAATTAGCTTTCTCGCTTCATTTTTTGTTAAATAACCACTCTTTTGTAATATTCTCACATGAAATCTAGAACCTACTAAATCCCATTTTGCCAACTTGTAATCGCACTGTATCGACTTAGTAAATTCTTCTACCAACGGGTCAGTTCTCTTGCTAAATCTTCCACCCCATAACTTTTTCGCCATTCTCTCTCCTTAACTAATATCTAACGGAAATCTCGGGGACGGTTCTGTTTTTTTGGCAAAGGTGACTGTCACGTTTTTTGTGACTGTCACCTTTGCCAAAAAAACAGAACCGTCCCCTGTTTTACGGATTAAGCGGGTGGCTTGGGTGTTTTCGCAGCGCCTCAGCGGCAAGAAAATACCCAAGACAGCCTGCCCGCCAATTTCTGTGGCGGGGGCCCGCTTAATATAGCTACCTTTTATACGGCATTCCCCACAACTTAATAAACCCTTCAGCTAATTTCTGGTCAAACTTATCTTCTTTGCCGTAAGTACTTAATTCTTTTTTATAAAGAGAATGACTGGATTTTCTCCCCACGGCAACGCAACTACCTTTAGATAATCTCAATTTAATCGTGCCGCTGACGAACTTTTGAGTTTTATTCACAAAACCATCTAAAGCGTCTTTTAAAGCACAAAACCATAAACCATAATAAACCAACTCCGCGTACTTAAGGCTGATAATTTCCTTAAAATGCGCCAGCTCCCGGTCTAACACCAGAGCTTCTAATTCTTTATGCGCGGTATAAAGAATGGCCGCCGCCGGGGCCTCATAAATTTCCCGGGACTTAATCCCCACCAGCCTGTTCTCGACCATATCGCTTCTGCCCACTCCAAACTGTCCGCCTACTTCATTAAGATAATTGATCAAATTTTTAATTTTAAATACTTTGCCGTCGATTTTAACCGGTACGCCCCGGGTAAAAGTTACCTCCATATACCGCGGATAACTAGCGGATTGCGTTGGGCTCTTGGTAATCAGATAGGCATCTTCCGGCGGCTCCTGCTCCAAATTCTCCAAAACACCCGCCTCAATACTTATTCCCCAAATATTGCGGTCAATACTATAAGGCTTCTTCTTGGTGACATCAATCGGGATATTATATTTTAACGCGTATTCAATCTCTTCATCGCGCGATTTAAACTCCCACTCCCTCACCGGAGCAATAATCTCTAATCTTGAATCAAGTATGCCTACGGCAACCTCCAGCCTCACCTGATCATTGCCCTTGCCCGTGCAGCCGTGGGCGACAGCAGGCGCCTTTTCTTTATGCGCGATCTGCACCAAATATTTAGCAATTAATGGCCGGCCTAACGCCGTAGCCAAAAGATATTTACCCTCATAAACCGCGTTAGCTTTTAAAGCCGGAAGAATAAAATCCTTAATAAATTCTTCCTGGAGGTCGCGGATGTAGACTTTAGACGCGCCGGCCGCCAAAGCCCGCTTTTCAATGGCTTCAAAGTTTTCACCCTGGCCCAACCCCTGGCCAAGGTCCGCCACAAAACAAATTACTTCATAGCCTCTTTCTTTAAGCCAGCGAACAATACAAGAAGTATCTAGGCCGCCAGAGTATGCTAAAACCACTTTCTTCATTAAGCCTCCGAAATTAAAATCACGGGGACGGTTCTATTTTTTAGATTCCCGTTTTCACGGGAATGACGGTAATAAAAAAACAGAACCGTCCCCTGGTTTTTTAGCCCTTGAGCAGCTTAATCAAAATCGCTTTTTGAACATGCATTCTATTTTCAGCCTGATCAAAAACAATTGAATTCTTGCTGTCCATAACCTCATCGGTTATTTCTTCACCCCGATGCGCGGGTAAACAATGCATTACTAAAACTCCCGCGGCCGCGTTAGTTAGAAGTCTAGCATTGATTTGAAAATCTTTAAAGATAATTTTCCTTTGACTAATTTCCTCTTCCTGGCCCATGCTCGCCCAGACATCCGTATAAACCACCTGGGCGCCACCAACCGCGCTCAACGGATCCTCGGTAATTCTTATCTGGCTAAGTGTCTCCTTAGCAATTTCTTTGGATTCTTTAATTACTTGCGCATTCGGAGCATATCCTGCGGGAGTAGCTACGGCAATATTCATTCCGGTTTTGGCCGCCGCGTATAGTAATGAATTGCAAACATTATTTCCGTCGCCAACATAGGCCAGGGTTAGGCCTTTTAACCTACTCCCCACCTTTTGTGAGGCATGGCTTAGGCGGGAAAATTTTTCCCCGATCGTAAACAGATCCGCTAAAGCCTGGCAGGGGTGCGAAAAATCGCTTAAACCATTGATTACCGGAACTCCCGCGGCAGAGGCCATATCCAGGCAATTCTTATGTTCAAAGGTTCTTAAAACAATCCCATCCACATACCGCGAAATAGTCTTAGCCGCGTCTTTAACCGTTTCCCTGACCCCCAAATTAATCTCTCCCGGAGACAAATAAATAGAGTTACCTCCCAATTGATACATCCCAACCTCAAAAGATACCCGCGTCCTATTGGATGGCTTCTGAAAAATTAAAGCCAGGGTCTTACCGGCCAAAGCCTTGTTAAATTTAGATTTATCCCTCTTTAACTTAACCGTCAGATTAAATAATTCCTCGATTTCCCGGGAAGTTAAATCCTGAATAGAAAGCAAATCTTTTTTCATTTTATTACTTTTTGTATTTGTCATTCTCAAGCCCCTTCATTCTCGTCATTCTGGAGGAATCGTGGGGACGGTTCTGTTTTTTCTAATTTAAAAACAGTAAAAAGCAGAACCGTCCCCATGTTTTTTTTAGATTGCTTCGTCGCTAACGCTCCTCGCAATGACACCCACTAATATTTCTACCGCCTGATCAATTTCTTTTTTAGTCACATTCAATGCTGGCATCAACCTTAAGACCTTATCCTGGGTGCAATTAATTAATAAGCCTCGCGTATAAGCCGCCTGGACAATCTGTTTTCCCGGGATATTTAATTCTACCCCGAACATTAAACCTAAGCCCCGGATTTCCTTAATCGCCGGATAAGCGCTTTTCAGGAGAGTTAATTTTTCTAGAAGGTAGCTGCCCATCTTTTGGCAATTACTCAAAATCTTCTCTTTCTGCATGGCTTTAAAGACCCCCAAAGCCGCCCGGCAGATTACCGGGCCGCCCCCAAAAGTAGAGGCATGCATACCCGGAGTTAAAATATCACTAAGTTCTTTTTTAGCAATCATCACTCCAATAGGTAAACCTCCGCCTAAAGCCTTGGCTAAAGTCATTACATCAGGAGTGATGCCGTAATTCTGGTAACAAAACATCTTGCCTGTCCGGCCTATCCCGGTTTGCACCTCATCAATAATTAAAAGTAATTTTTTCTCATCGCATATTTTTCTTAAAAATAAAACAAAATCCCGGCTGGCAACATTAATTCCACCCTCACCTTGAACCAACTCCAGCATAATCGCCACAGTCTTGTCAGTAATTGCTTGTTTAACCGCGGCCGAATCATTAAACTTAACCTGTATAAAACCTTCCGGCATCGGCTCAAAACCACTCTGATATTTTTCCTGGCCCGTGGCAGCCAACGCCGCTAAAGTTCTGCCGTGAAAAGCATTTTGAAAAGTAATGATTTCATACCTGCCCTGGTTGACGCTGAGCCCGGTCGAAGCGCCAATGTTTCGACCATGCTCACCATTGGCGCTGAGCCTAGTCGAAGCGCCAAACTTTCTAGCTAACTTAATTGCCGCTTCATTAGCCTCTGCTCCGGAGTTAGCAAAAAATACTTTACCCGGAAAACTTAAACGAATCAACTCACAAGCTAACTTTGCCTGAAAAGGATGATAATAATTATTCGGTACAAATATCAATTTACTAATCTGATCCCGCACCCCTTGCATTACCTTAGGATGGCAGTGGCCTAAACTACCTACGCCCCAGCCTGGGAAAAAATCCAGATAAAGTTTACCGTTGATGTCCCAAAGCCGCGAACCTTTCCCCTTAACAAAGATCAGCGGCACTTTGTTATAGGTAGGCATTATATTGTCTTTGTAGACTTGGAAAATCTCATCTACTTTCATTTTATAATCTCAGTTCCAATCCCCTGGTCCGTAAAAATCTCCAGGAGCAAGCCATGCGGCGTGCGCGCGTCAATAATATGCGTCTTCTTTACTCCGCCATTCAACGCTTCCACGCAAGCGGCAACCTTAGGAATCATTCCCTGCTGAATAACCTTATTCTCAATCAATCCGCTTACCTCTGTAACCGTCAAAGTAGAAATAAAAGAACTCGCGTCTTCGGCGTTGCGCATAATTCCTTTGACATTGGTTAATAAAACAAACTTTTCCGCCTGCATTTCGGCGGCAATGCTCGCAGCTACTTCATCAGCATTTATATTATAAGTTTTTTTATCTTTCCCGCGGCCCATAGGCAGGACCACCACCACCTTATCTTTTTTTAGCTCCTCACTTAATAGCTGGGTATTAATGGCTTTGATCTGGCCGACCAAGCCGATGTCAACCTGGCCGGCTTTAGCCTTTTTCTTCTCAACCTGAATCAAATCATCATCCTTGCCATTTAAGCCCACCGCCTTTACTCCCAGCGCATTTAGCTCTTTTACAATTAACGCGTTTAACACGGCTAGCTCTTCTTCCACCAACTGCAAAGTTTCCTCATCCGTAACGCGCATACCTTCCACAAACTCTGTTTTTTTGCCTGAGGCACGCATACGATCGCTAATATTCGGCCCGCCCCCATGAACGAGAATCGGCCGGATACCCATAAAACTTAAGAAAACAATGTCTTCTAAAACCCCTTTGCGGATATTCTCATCACCCAGAATGCTTCCGCCATATTTGATCACAATAATTTTTTTATGAAACCGTTTAATATAAGGCAATGCCTCAATCAAAACATCTGCTTTTCTAATCGCGTCTTCCATTTGGCCCTTTCCTAATTATAAGCGGCGTTAATTTTTATATATTCCGAAGTAAGATCGCTGGTATAAACTGTGCACTTGGCCTTACCCCGAGACAAGCTCACCGTCAGCTTCACTCGTTTTCCTCTTAATGAACCCAATTTTATTTTCAATTGTTCTTCTTTAATTTTAAAACCGCTCGCGCCAACTGCCGCGGCTATCCGGCCAAAATTTGGATTCTGGCCAAAAACAGCAGTCTTAAAAAGCACAGAGTTGGCAATACTCAAAGCTACGCTCTTAGCCTCTTGCGCATGCTTTGCCTGAATAACATCAATTTGAATAAATTTAGTCGCTCCTTCGGCGTCGATTACCACCATCTTGGCTAAATCCAGGCAGATAGATGCTAATGCTCGCGAAAAATTCACTAGATCCGCTCCCGCGGAAATAACTCGATTGCCCGCGGCCGCGTTAGCTAAAACCAAGGCCGTATCATTAGTGCTCATACAGCCATCCACTGAAATGCAGTTAAATGATTTATCTACAGCCGCGCCGGTAGCCTTATCCAAAGCCGCTTGAGTAATTGCCGCGTCCGTCAGAATAAAGCAAAGCATGGTGGCCATATTCGGAGCAATCATTCCCGCGCCTTTAGCAATTCCGCAAATACGCACCGGCTTACCTTTGATCTTTAAGCTCAAACTCACTTCTTTAGCAAAAGTATCCGTGGTCATAATTGCCATTTTAGCCTTATGGATACCAGAGCTGGATAATCCCAAAACTAATTCCGGGATCCCTTGCTTAATTTTCGCTGTATCTAACCTCTTGCCGATAATCCCCGTGGAATTAACCAAAACACTATTCTTGGCTATTTTTAATTCCCGGGCAAGATAACCCGCCGAACTTTGAGCATCTTTAATTCCCGATTTTCCGGTAAAACAATTAGCATTGCCGCTATTGGCCAATACCGCCTGAAATCTTTTTGCCGATTTTAGATGTTTTTGATTAACGATTAAAGGAGCGGCAATAATACTGCTGGTGGTAAATTTAGCGCAGGCCAACGCCGGAAACCGCGAATAAATTAAAGCCAAGTCCAGCTTACCGGATTTTTTTAATCCACAGGAAATTCCGTTGGCCATAAACCCCGCGGGTAGAATTGCCTTCAAAATCTTTTTAAATCGCGGGGACGGTTCTCTTTTTTTAAGAGAACCGTCCCCTGTTTTATTTACCAAAAGAGCAAGGGTCATAATAATCCGGTAGCCTCCGGCAGCTTATACATAATATTCATATTCTGTATTGCCTGGCTAGAAGCGCCTTTTAATAGATTGTCAATGGCAGCGATGACAATAATACTCTGCCCGAAATCCTGAATCCCAATATCACAGAAATTAGTCTTGGCCACATCTTTGATCCTGGGAAAAACACCCTGCGGCTTAATCCGGATAAAAGGTTCGCCTTGATAAAACTTTTTATATAAATCCACCAGGTTCTTGGATTTTAACTTGGCATGCGGAACTTTTTTAAGGTAAATCGTCGCCAAGATGCCCCGCTCAATAGGCAAAAGATGCGGCACAAAGATTACCTGGACTCCTTTACCGGATAGTTTAGAAAGCAGCTGGTTTATTTCTGGAGCGTGCTGATGCGTGTTAACTTTATAGGCCCGAAAATCACCTTGAATCTCAGAAAATAAATATTCATTTTCCAACTTTTTACCGGCGCCGCTTACTCCGCTTTTGGCGTCAATAATTATGGAATCCGTATCCACTAAATTTAACGCCAGCAATGGAGCCAGCGCGAGAATCGCGCAAGTGGGATAACACCCGGGATTAGCTAATAGAGAAGCGGTTTTTATTTTTGCCCGGTTTAGTTCAGGTAATCCATAAATTGCTTTTTTTAAGTTGTGCTTATCCTGATGCGTTACCTTGTAGAATTTTTCATAAACTAAAGCATTCTTAATCCGGTAATCCGCGCTTAAATCAATAACTTTTTTACCTAAACTTAAAAGTTTGGGCGCGAAGTTCATGGAGATAGTATGGGGCAGGGCCAGAAAAACCAGGTCACAATCTTTTTTAATTTCCACCCAATCCGGTTTTTTACAAATCAGCTCCAGCCGGTTCTTAAATTTCGGAAACACATCCGAAATAACCTGCGCGCTGGGTGAGCTTTTGCCGCTATTATAAAGATGGGTAATTTTAACATTGGGGTGGTTAAGCAGAAGCTCAATCAATACCTCTCCAGTATGGCCAGTTGCCCCGATAATTCCCACATTAATCAACATGCCCTCCTCCTCGATAGCCAGGATGATAATTGCATCATAATAGAATAAAATTAAACTTCCGTCAAGTTTTTTCTCGACGGAAATAAAACCAGCGTGTTTTAAAATGTTCAACAGTTTTTAAAAACTAGGGGAAGAAAAAGGTGACTGTCACGCTTTTTGTGACTGTCACCTCTGCCTGTGACTGTCACCTTTGCCGAAAAAATAAAACCGTCCCCTTTATTCCGGGGGAGAGAAAGCATCCGATAAATATTGGCTTTACGGTCAGAAAAAACCGGCGGTATCAAAGCAGGCAGTTATATTATTCGCCCGTAATTTTCCATAGGCCAGGCGGTTTTCTTTTAACTTTGAATCTTCCAGAATAACTTTTATCTTTACTCCGCGGTTTTTCGCGGCGATAAGGTCATTAACCAGCTCATTAACCGGGTCAGTTTTATCTTCCGGGTTTATGATTATAAAATACATTGCCACAGTGATTGAACTTTTAGATTGAGTTAGATATTTGTGAAGAATTCGATAGTAATCCTTGCCAAAAAGCACATCGGCAGAAGCGTTCAGAGAGAAGAATAAGATTGAAAAGAAAATAAGAAATAACGCAAGGATGTTTTTGGTTCTCTTGAATTTCAATGGGTGTCTCATTTTTTTAAAAACCCGAACGTCCCCTATTTTTATTTCAATTCCTCTTGTATCGGCAATCTCAACGCGCTTGCGTCAGGAAGTTTTCCGGACAAATATTTAGGCAGTTTATTAGTAAGATAATATTCAGCAACTCCCACGGGTTTTTTGACACTACGCAAGGCATACTCAACCACGATGTTATCTTTAGCCGCGCATAAAATAATACCTATTGAAGGATTTTCATCTCTTAATTTTATTTGTTCATCCAATAGCTGCAGATAAAAATCCATCTTACCGGCATATTCAGGTTCAAATTTACCAGTCTTAAGCTCAATTGCCACAAGGCATTTCAATAGGCGGTTAAAAAACAAAAGGTCAACGAAATATTCGTTATTCCTCAATGTGAGCCGATATTGATTTCCAAGAAATGAAAACCCTTTACCCAGCTCAAGCATAAAGCGCTTAATTCTTTCAACAAGGCGGCGCTCTAGCTCCCGCTCAATCATGGATTTTGTAATATCAAGAAAATCGAGATTATAAACGCTTTTTATGGATTCATCCGCCTGTTCAGCAAGATATATGGGAAGAACTTTAGGAAAATTATGGGTTTTCTGTTTCAGGTTAAACTCATAAGCTCCAGCCTTTATCTGATTAAACAGCATATTCCTCGACCAACCTAAATCACGGGAGGATTTAACATAATATTCCCGTTCTTTATCGCCGAAAACTCTCTCCATAATCAACAGATTATGCCCCCACGGAATTTCTGCAACAAGCTGTTGCAGAAATGGCTTATTTTTATATTCCTCATAGAATCTGCGCATATTCCAAACATTTCTTTCCGAGAAACCGTGGGCTTGCGGAAACGCCGCTTTCAAATCCCGGGCAAGCGCCTCAACAATATTATCCCCCCACTTATATTTTTTTTGGCGTTCAATAATTCTTTTTCCTATGTCCCAATAAAGCTTAATAAGCTCTTTATTGACCGACCTAATCGCCTGAATCCGTGCCGTAACAACGCGCGATTTGATTTCATTTAAGAACTTAACATATTCTTTGCTTATGATATTCTTCATTCCATCTTTCTCCTCTCTCGCGTTATTATTTTATTCCTACTATAACAGACGCGAAAAAAGGTAAAATCTAACGAAGATTTATTTTTTCCGAAAATACCATCTAGTTTTACTTGTCAAATCTTTTCAAACAATCACCCCTCTTTGAAAAAGAGGGGAACGGGGAGATTTTTTAGCAATATGTTTCTGAAAAATAGAAACGGTCCCATTCTTTTTACACTTATCTTCTATACCACCATATCCAGCCAAACAAACGCACGGAAAAATAATAAAGCCCCGCGAACCTAAAATCGTCTCTTTTTAAAATAGCGTAAAACTCTCGGTCAACTTCTTTGCGCTTAACCAAGGCTCTCATCTCTTTACTGAATTGGTAGAATACATCATGGACTAAAGAAGCGTAGTAGGTTTTGCTTTGGCCAGTGCCAAAATTTAATACCGCCTCTGGTATTCCGACATAAATATCTTTCATTTTAAACTTCGGGCTGCAGCCATCCCAGGCATACCCTTTATAATTTGTTCCTTTGATTATAATCAAGCCGTCCAAAACCAGCTTAAACCACTCATTCTCAAATTCCCGTCCGGTTATTGAGGATGGATACCCATAATTTTCTCTAATGCAATATATGTATACCGCCATTTAAATCACCCTCGTCATTCTGAATGCCCCACAGGGACCGAATAAAATTAAAAACAGAAACGGTCACATTTTTTCCAAATCTCCATAATATTTTCTCCCAAGATACAGGCGCTTTCCGTTTTATTCAAGACACTGCACCAAAGCTGTACTCTACACTGTCTATCTTACTGCGGGTACAGTGTCCCGATTAGCTTGGAAACTGTCTGCTATCCTCATTTGCTATCCTCATTTTTTCCAAATCTCCATAATATTTTCTCCCAAGATACAGGCGCTTTCCGTTTTATTCAAGACACTGCACCAAAGCTGTACTCTACACTGTCTATCTTACTGCGGGTACAGTGTCCCGATTAGCTTGGAAACTGTCTGCTATCCTTTGCTATCCTTGCGATTAGCTTGGAAACTGTCTGCTATCCTTTCCTATCTTCTGCTATCTTCTATCTTCGTGCTATCTTCGGAAACTGTCTGCTATCTGTGCTATCTGCTATCTGTGTGCTATCTGTGCTATCTGTCGCAAAGACACGCGTTTTGTTATTGGTGGGAAAAATTCTGGGGACATCAAATAGAAAGGTGACAGTCACGAAAGGCGTGACAGTCACCTTTCCTGCCTTTATAGCTAGAGATAGTTTACCGCTCTTCTTTTGGTTTTACAATCAAAAATCCATGCTAATTATTAAAGGCGGGATTGCTTCGTCCGCCACTGAACCAATGGCGGGCTCGCAATGACACGAGGTTGAAGGCGCAATATTTTACGGCTCTACTGATGCCCGGGATTATTCCCTGTTAATTATTCTTATTTATCAAATTCACAACCAGGGTAACGATGACATCTCGTTCAGCGGGCTTGCTTTCAGCAATCATTAAGGTCAAGGCGACTAGCGCATTGTCAGCAATACGTTTAGAGCCATCCTCTTTATACAAGATACGATTTTTATCTAAAAACCACAGAAAGATTGAAGCCGCGATCCGCTTATTGCCATCAACAAACGAATGGTTTTTGACAATAAAATAAAGAAGGTTTGCCGCTTTCTCCTCAATGCTGGGATACAAATCCCTTCCGCCGAATGTCTGATAAACTGAAGAAATCGAGCTTTCAAATGATTTATCGCGCTTGGCGCCAAAAAGATCAGAGCCGCCGAATTTTTCTTTTAGCTTTTCCACTACTTTCAACGCGGCTTCATAACTTAATATAAACTTCTCTTCTTTAGAAGTATGCGACACTTTGAGCCGCTGGTAATCATAATCATCCAAGAGGCCGAGGGCGTAATTATAATCACTAATAACTTCAAGCAATCCCATTGCCTCTTTATATTCAAGTTGTTTACGGTCCTTCATGCTAGCGATAAGTGCAATTGCTCGCTGTAATGCCTGAAGCTTTAAGGCCTGCTCCTTTAGCCGTCTCTCATTTAACGTGTAACCATCGATTAAATGCCGCGTTAGGACATTGGTAGCCCAGATGCGAAACTGGGTAGCTTGAGTAGAATTAACCCGATAGCCAAGCGAAATTATTACATCAAGGTTATAAAATTTTACTGGTTTATCTGAAAAAGCAATGTGCAAAAATTGCACATTGCTTTTTTCGTCCAACTCATCAGAACGAAAGATATTACCTAAGTGTTTGGTAATAACACTCCGCTCTGTTTTAAAAAGTTTTGCTATTTGCTCTTGTGACAACCAAACAGTCTCCTGTTCCAGCTTAACCTCTAGTTGGATTTTCTGGTCTTTTGTCCTGTAAATGATAATTTCGCCCTTTGAAGGTATTTCAGTAATCTTATTTTTCATAGTTTAATCCTCATTCTATTCAGCGGCGCTTGTTTTCTGATACAATCCGATAAGCTCGGCTTGGGCTAATATGCGGGTTTGCATGGCTTTTTCTAGTTCCTTCTTGGTTGCGCCTTCGGTTAAATTCAGTTTTTTGTCCAGGGCGTATATTTTAAAGAAATAACGGTGCGTTCCCGAAGGCGGGCAGGGGCCGCCGTAGTTATTTCTGCCAAAATCGTTACGCCCTTGTTTTCCCGGAATGCTGTTTTCTTCTATGCGGCTAATCAGCGGAATATCAAAAACAACCCAATGCACCCACATCCCCATAGGCGCATCAGGATCATCCACGATTAAAGCTAAGCTTTTGGCTTCTTTAGGTATGTTTTCAATAATTAGGGCTGGATTTACGTCCTCTCCTTGACAGGTAAACTTCTTGGGAATAAATTCATTATTCTGAAACTCCGGGCTTAATATTTTCATACCTACTCCCCCTTCTTCCGCGTTAATAATTCCTAATGCTGACGGCATAAAAACTAACCATATAATTAAAATTATTCTGCCAGTCATAAATATTGATAAGGTGACAGTCACGAAAAGCGTGACAGTCACCTTATCCCATTTGTATTTAAGCTATAATTTACCCTTATTACTCTACTTTGACAATCAAAAATCTAGGCTAATTTTAATTCATTATTTTACAATCTCCCCTCCCCTAGCCCCTCCCACAAGGGGAGGGGAATTTCATTTTAATTCTTCTCCTAGCCCCTCCCACAAGGGGGAGGGGAATTCCTTTATTGCATATTACAAAAAAAATCCCGCCTTATCAGCGGGACTATATTTTTCTTCCTACCTACTAACTACTCCTACAACTACTGCACCATTTACCTCTTGGTCCACTGGAAGCGTTTACGCGCGCCTTTTAGGCCGTACTTCTTGCGTTCCTTCATCCGCGAATCACGGGTTAAATAACCATTCTTACGGAAAATATCCTTAAAATTTTCATCTGCGATTAACAGGGCCCGGGAAATACCTAAACGCAAAGCTCCGGCTTGGCCGGTCATCCCGCCGCCAGTAAGCTTAGCAACGATGTTAAATTTACCCGCGGTTTCAGTAAGCGCCAAAGGCTGTAAAACAATAATCCGGTCAGTTTCACGCAAGAAATATTTCTCAAAGGGCCGGCCGTTAATTACAATCTGCCCATTGCCCGCTTCCATGCGCACACTAGCTGTTGATTCTTTACGCCTGCCTAACGCTGCATATTTAGTTAACTCGCCCATTTAACTCTTAACCTCCAAAACAATCGGCTTGACGCCGGTCAATTCATGCTTTTCATCAGCATAAACCCTTAATTTTTTAATTAAATCCCTGCCTAATGGGCCAATGGGAAGCATTCTCTGCACCGCTAAATGTATAACCGTGGCCGGTTTTTTCGCTAAAAGCGCTTCTAATTTTATTTCACGTAACCCTCCGGGGTAACCAGAATATCGGCGATAAATCTTCTGCTTAAGCTTACGTCCGGTAACTTTAATTTGCCGGGCATTAATTACAATCACCCCGTCCCCGGTATCCAGATGGGGAGTAAATATAGGCTTATGTTTGCCTCTTAAAATAGCGGCAATTTTAGCCGCCAACCTTCCGAGTATCTGCCCCTTGGCGTCGACAATATACCACTTTCTTTTGATATCCTCTGGTTTAGCTGTATAGGTTCTTTTCATTCCTGGATTCACTTTCCATTATTTCGAGTTCATTCGGAATGACCCTGAGCGTAGTCGAATGGGTCATAGAAAAATAAGTATAACAGAATAATAAACAAAGTCAAACTATTTTATTAAAATAAAATCACGGAAAACACGGGGACGGTTCTGTTCTTAAAGAACAGAACCGTCCCCTAGATTTTATCAATACTTAACCTTAACCAAAAACAATCCTTTTGCTGGAAGTGTCGGGCCGGCAAGTTTACGATTACAGGCTTTGAGGATATGCTTCATACTTCCCCGAGGAAATCTTCCTCTGCCTATTTCTAATAGCGTGCCGGCAATGCTTCTAACCATATTATACAAAAAACTATCCGCGGCAATGTCAATATGCAAAAAATCTTTATCTTTACTGATCTTAATCAGTTTAATCGTGCGCAGAGGATTGCGCGGCCGAGTATCCGCGGCTTGAAATGACGTAAAATTATGCCTGCCTAAAAGGACATTGGCTTCCCGGCGCATTAGGTTTACATCCAGATGATGATGAAAAAAATATACGCGGTCTGCCAGAAGAGCGGAAGAATATTTGCGGTTTAAAACTGTATAACGATAAAGCTTGGATTTGGCACAGAAACGGCTATTAAAATCTAAGCCTACATTATTAATCCGGGTTACCTTAATATCCTCCGGTAACAGGCAATTTAAAGCCCAGCGTAATTTTTCAAGAGGCATCCGGGATGAACTTTTAAAATTGGCAACCTGGGCAAGAGCGTGCACCCCGGCATCCGTGCGCCCGGCAACGGTCAGCTTTATATCTTCTTGTAGAATTTTTCGAAGGGTTTTTTCGATTATTTCCTGAATCGTCTGACATCTGACATCTGCCTTCTGTCGTCCATTCTGCACTTGCCAGCCATGATAACGCGTGCCAGCGTACTCTATGGTAAGTTTGAAATTACGCACTTAGATTCCCGCTTTCGCGGGAATGACACCGCTTATCAAACATTCAGCAATTTGGACGGCATTAGTCGCGGCGCCTTTACGCAAATTATCCGCTACCACCCACAGCCAAAACCCTTGTTTATCAAAAGCATCCTGACGGATTCGGCCAACAAAAACCGCGTCTTGGCCTTCTGAATCTTTAGGCATCGGATAAAGATTATTCTTCGGCTCATCAATCAAAACTACACCGGGAGCCTTAGCCAGCAAATTTTTTATCCCAGCAACAGTTATCGGCTTGATTGTTTGAATATAAATAGACTCAGAGTGGCCGGTTCTTACCGGAACGCGCACGCAAGTCGCGGAAATCTTAATCTTCGGAGCGTGCATTATCTTATGTGTTTCATTAACTAGCTTCCATTCCTCATTTGTGTAATCGCCTTCCACAAAGCTTCCGATATGCGGGAAACAATTATAAGCTAATTGCTGGGGCATAGATTTATTCACCGCGCTAACCTGCAGATTATCAAACCCGCCATGGGCAATTAAATTAACTTCTTCCTTTAGTTGTTCAACCGCCCCTTTTCCCGCGCCGCTGGAAGCCTGTAGAGTGGTAACGATAATTTTTTTAATACCTGCCTTTTTATGAATAGGATTTAAGGCTACAACCATCTGAATAGTAGAGCAATTAGGATTAGCAATAATCCCTTTATGCTTCCGGACATCTGCGGCATTAACCTCCGGAACAACTAGGGGCACATTTTTGTCCATACGAAAATCATTACCATTATCAATAACTACCGCGCCTCTTTTTACTGCTTCCGCGGCATAAGTAACTGCAGCCCCCTTCTCACCTTCGGTTCCGGCAAATAACGCGATATCTATGCCATTAAAACCATTAGGTGTAATCGGCTCAACGGAATAAATATCCCCATCAACCTGAATATCGCGAGCGGAACGCGCGAAGACTTTTAAATTATTAATGGGAAAATTGCGCTGTTTTAAAATCCGCAGCATTTCTAGGCCAACTACCCCTGCTCCGATTACTGCTACGTTATATTTTTTCATTGAGATTCTCCTGTATTAAAAACTAGGGGACGGTTCTATTTTTCTGACATTAAACAGGGGAAAAATAGAACCGTCCCCTTGATTTAAAACGAGATTGCTTCGCCCGCCACTGAATCAATGGCGGGCTCGCAATGACACCAACAACATTAGGCTAGATTCTTAACTACCAAATCACCAACTTCAGTAGTCGAATAACCCATTTTCCCGGCTGATAGAGATTTTAATTTATTGCCCACAAGGCCGATTACCGCGTCTTCAATAGCCTTAGCTGCTCGGGCTTCTCCTAAGCTCTCCAACATCATCCCTGCCGCGCAAATGGCGGCTAGCGGGTTGATCACATTTTTACCAGTGTATTTAGGAGCGCTTCCTCCGATTGGCTCAAACATAGAAACGCCTTGCGGATTAATATTTCCGCCGGCGGCAATACCCATCCCGCCTTGAATCATCGCCCCTAAATCCGTAATAATATCGCCGAACATATTATCCGTAACAATTACATCAAACCATTCCGGATTCTTCACAAACCACATCGTCGCGGCATCGACATGCGCGTAATCAATAGTTACATCCGGGTACTCTTTAGCTACTTCATTAAACGTACGCTGCCAAAGATCCCAAGCATAAGTTAAGACATTAGTTTTACCGCAAAGCGTCAGCTTCTTTCTTTTATTACGCTTACGCGTATATTCAAAAGCATAGCGAATACAACGCTCAACCCCATTGCGTGTGTTATAAGAAATCTGAATCGCTACTTCATCTTTGGTACCTTTATCTTTAAACTCACCCATACCTTTATATAGGCCTTCGGAATTCTCACGCACGACTACAAAATCAATATCTTTAGGTTCTTTATCTTTTAAAGGGCAAAATAATGAGTTGTATAGTTTAACTGGCCGCAAATTGATGTACTGATCCAGAGCAAACCTTAATTTTAACAATACCCCGGTTTCAATAATACCCGGCTTAACTTCGGGATCCCCTACTGCCCCTAGATAAATCGCGGAATATTTCTTTAACTCCAGCACATCTTGATCGTCTACGAGTTTGCCTGTCTTTAAATACCTTTGGCCGCTAAAATCAAAACTCTGGGTTTCATATTGAAAATTATATTTCTTGCTAGCTGCTTCTAAAACCTTCAGCCCCTCACGAACTACTTCAGGGCCGGTGCCATCACCGGGTATTACTGCTATTTTGTACATTTTTTTAGCTCCCTATTTAAACTGATTAGAATCACGGGGACGGTTCTATTTTTTTGGCAACGGTGACAGTCACAAAAAACGTGACAGTCACCGTTCTAAAAAATAGTAAAAAATAGAACCGTCCCCTTTATCCGCGTTTAATCCAGGGGATCAGGCCGCCGCTTTCTACAATCTGCTGTAAGAATTCCGGAAAGGCCGGTGTTTTATAATCTTGATTCCGGGTAATATTTTTAATCATCCCTGAACTCAAATCTATCTGGATAAAATCTCCCGGGTTAATCTTATCCACATCCAGCGACTCTAAAAACGGTAAGCCGATATTTATAGCGTTTCTGAAAAAAATAGCGGCAAAACTCTTAGCAATTACCGCGGAAACTCCGCACCCTTTAATGGCTAGAGGCGCGTGTTCCCGGCTTGAGCCACAGCCAAAGTTCCTTCCGGCAACAATTATATCACCGGGGCTGACCGACTGGGAAAAATCTGGATTAATAGTTTCCAAACAATGCTTACCCAATTCTCGCGCATCCGTAGAAACCAGATATTTAGCCGCAATGATATCATCCGTATTAATATCATCGCCGAATTTATGAACCTTACCTTTAATAATCATTTGTCTGATAACTTTAATTTTTTAGTTCTTCAGTTTTTCAGTTCTTTAGTTTTTTAGTTTCTCAGTTCTGCTGGGTGTGTAATTCTCCCCGTAATCGCGCTTGCCGCGGCAACTGCCGGATTAGATAGGTAAACCAAAGATTTCGGGCTGCCCATTCTGCCTAGAAAATTCCTATTAGTCGTGGCCAGCGCCGTTTCGCCTTCAGTTAAAACTCCCATATGCCCGCCCAGGCAGGGCCCGCAAGTTGGCGTTGAAAAAATACCACCAGCCTTAACAAAAATTTCAGCTAACCCCTCTTTTACGGCTTTTAGATAGATCTTTTGCGTTGCCGGGAAAACAATTAATCTTACCCCTTTAGCCGCTTTTTTACCTTTAAGTAAAGCCGCCGCGATACGTAAATCCGAGATCCGGCCATTAGTGCATGAGCCGATAACTACCTGATCAACTTTTATATCTTTCAAGCTGCTCACCGGCTTAACATTACTGGGAAGATGCGGACAGGCAACCAACGGCTCTAATTCCGAAATATCCCATTCATAGATTTTTTCATAAACCGCGCCGGAATCTGAGTGATAAAACTTGGGTTTGCGTTTAAAGCCAGCGACGTATTTCTTAGTAATCGCGTCCGGCGCAATCAAGCCTGCCCTTGCTCCAGCTTCAATAGCCATATTACAGATGGAAAAACGATCATCCATCCCTAATTTTTTAATTACCGGCCCGCAAAACTCCATTACCTTATATAAAGCGCCATCTACGCCAATCTGGCCGATAGTATAAAGAATTAAGTCTTTACCGCCAACCCATTTATTCAACTTACCCTGATAAATAAATTTTAAACTCGCCGGAACCTTTAACCAGCATTTGCCGTCAATATAGGCGCGAGCTAAATCCGTGGAACCCATTCCAGTAGCGTAAGCGCCTAGGGCTCCGTAAGTACAGGTGTGTGAATCCGCGCCGATGATTAAATCCCCGGGCAGGACAATTCCGGCTTCCGGCAAAAGCGCGTGTTCAATTCCCATTTGCCCAACTTGGAAATAATTTTTGATCTTCTGCTCTTGGGCAAAATCCGCCAGGATCTTACATTGATTAGCGCTTTTTAAATCTTTAGCCGGAGCAAAATGATCCGGGACCAAAACAATCTTATTTTTATTAAAAACCCGCTTAAAACCGGATTTCTTAAATTCGGCGATCGCCAAAGGAGCGGTAATATCATTGGCCAAAGCAACATCCACGCTAGCCTGGATAAAATCTCCCGGTTTGATTGACTTTTGGCCGCAATGAGCTAATAATATTTTTTCTGCAATGGTATAGGGCATTTTAGGCTGGCAACGGTGACAGTCACGGAAAGCGTGACAGTCACCGTTTATGGCAAAGGTGACAGTCATGGAAAGCGTGACAGTCACCGTTTAAAATGACGGAAAAACAGAACCGTCCCCGGGTTTATCCGATAAATTTCTTAACAATCAACGAGGCATTATGCCCGCCAAAGCCTAGAGAGTTGGACATGCAGGCGGTAACTTCAGTTTTACGCGCTGTATTCGGCACGTAATCCAAATCACACTCCGGATCAGGATAATCATAATTAATAGTCGGAGGAACAACTCCGTCTTTAATTGCCAAGCAACAGGCCAGAAATTCCACGCCCCCGGCCGCGCCTAAAAGATGCCCGGTTACGGATTTCGTGGAAGAAACCATAACCTTCTTACTATACTGACCAAATGCCTTTTTCATGGATAAAGTTTCGATTTTATCATTGAGCTTAGTCGAAGTGCCGTGGGCATTAATATAACTGATCTCTTCCGGATTCATTCGCGCGTCTTTGAGCGCCATGGCCATCGCCGCGGCCGCCCCCTCCCCGTCAGGATCAGGAGCGGTGATATGGTAAGCATCGCAGGTCATGCCAAAACCAACAATCTCAGCGATAATATTAGCATTTCTTTTTCGCGCGTGCTCTAAACTCTCTAAAACCACTAAACCGCATCCTTCTGCCATAACAAAACCATCGCGGTCCCGGTCAAACGGGCGGCTGGCCTTTTCCGGGGCGTCATTCCTGGTTGAAAGCGCCTTTAAAGCGCAAAAACCGCCTACAGCAGTAGGAACAATGCAGCCTTCTGTGCCTCCGGTAACCATTACATCGGCATCACCGTAAAGAATGGCCCGATAAGCATCTCCGATCGCGTGAGAACCTGAAGCGCAAGCAGTAGCAATGCATAAATTTGGCCCTTTTAATCCATGAACAATGGCCACTAAACCACTTGCTTCATTCACAATAAGCATGGGGATAAGAAAAGGAGAAAGCCTGGAAGGCCCCTTACTTAACAGAATTTTATGCTCTTCTTCAATTGTGTGTAAACTGCCAATACCAGAACCGATAATTACGCCGATTCGATTTCTATCTTCTTCATTTAAATTAAGCCCGGAAGATTCTATCGCCTGCTTAGCGGCAGCTACGGCATATTGCACAAATTTCGCCGTCCGCTTAACTTCTTTCAGGGAGATTCCATGCTGAGTAGGGTCAAAATTCTTTACTTCCGCGGCAATACGGGAATCAAAACCTGCCGCGTCAAAGCTCGTAGTTAATGCTACCGCGCCTTTGCCCTCTTTCAAAGACTCCCAAAAGCTTAAAACATCATTGCCAACAGGGCTAATTACCCCTAAACCCGTAATTACTACTCTTTTTTTCATAGTTAGTAATATAAATTTACCCCGCGAAAGCTAAACTGCGGGGTAAATTGATTATTTGCTATTAATTATTTTTTATTTGGTGCTTTTCTCATCAATATACTTGATGGCATCGCCGACAGTAGCAATCTTTTCCGCGTCCTCATCAGGAATCTCAATACCAAATTCTTCCTCTAAGGCCATAACTAACTCCACGGTATCTAAGGAATCCGCCCCTAGGTCATCGACAAATGACGCCTCAGGAGTTACTTCTTCAGGTTTTACACCTAACTGTTCAGCGATAATTGACTTTACTTTCTCTTGCGATGCCATTATTTTCCTCCTTAAATGAGTCCGCCATTGATTCAGTGACGGACGAATTTATCCCCGCGCAAGCGGGGATCTAAGATTCCCACTTTCGTGGGAATGACGTTTAGTAAGGTGACAGTCACAAAAAGCGTGACAGTCACCTTACCTCAATAACTTAGGCCATAACCATGCCGCCGTCAATCGTAATTGTTTGCCCGGTGATATAGCTTGATTCTGGCGATGCTAAAAATAAACAAACATTCGCCACATCCTCAGGCGTGCCTAATTTGCCTAACGGGATTGCCTCCAGCATCTTCTTTTTTATCTCTTCAGAGAGCTTAGCCGTCATCTCTGTCTGGATAAATCCCGGAGCTACCGCGTTAGCATTAATATTACGGCTGGCTAACTCTTTGGCCACTGTTTTGGTAAGAGCGATTATCCCGGCTTTAGAAGCGGCATAATTTGCCTGGCCCGGGTTACCCATCAAACCGATAATCGAAGCGATACTGATAATCCGCCCGCTTCTTTGTTTAACCATCGTCCGGGATACGGCCTTAATGCAGTTAAATGTACCCTTTAAATTAACATTAATTACCGCGTCCCAGTCTGCTTGGGACATTCTAAGTAAAAGATTATCCTTAGTAATTCCAGCATTGTTAACTAATATATCAACCTTTCCCATTTTGTCAAGAATTTTGTTTATACCTGCTTCCACCAAATCATAGTTGGTGACATCCATCTCTAAAGCCAGAGCCTTGCGGCCTAAATTTTCGATATCTGAGGCGGTTTTCTGGGCTATTTGGAGGTTAACATCGGCTACCACAATATCCGCGCCCTCCCTGGCAAAAGTCATAGCAATCGCCTGGCCGATTCCTCTTGCCCCACCAGTGATTAGAGCAACTTTGTCTTTAAGACGCATACACTACCTCCTTAAACTCACAGTGAAAAGTGACAGTCACAAAGAGCGTGACAGTCACTTTTCCTCCGTCCCCGGATTTTAGATTATATCGGTTTTCTTTTCTATATTCACTACTTGCGCGCTGCTATCGATGCGGCGCATAAGGCCTTTTAATACTTTTCCCGGGCCAAACTCGATAAAACTGGATATTCCTCGCGCTAGGATAAATTTTATCGAATCTTCCCAAAGCACGCTCGTAGAAACCTGTTGGATTAAGTTTTGCTTAATCTCCTGGGCCGTTAAAACGGGCTTACCGGTAACATTACAAATCACCGGAAATTTAGGAGTGCTGATGTTTATCTTTTCTAGCTCCTGGGCTAATTTTAGCGAAGCCTCTTGCATAAAAGAAGAATGAAACGCGCCGCTGACCTCCAGCTCCACAGCTAGTTTTGCCCCTTTTTCTTGAGCCAAAACCCGCGCCCGGGCAATTGATTCGACAGATCCGGAAATAACAATTTGACCGGGACAATTAATATTCGCCACTTCTGCCTTAACTTCAGCGCAAATCTCTTTTACTCTAGCTAAATCCAGGCCAATCACTGAAAGCATCTTTCCCGGATATTTAGCCGCCACTTCTTCCATAAACTGGCCTCTGCGCCAAACCAGATAAACCGCGTCTTGAAAATTAAGTGCGCCCGCGGCAACTAAAGCCGAATACTCACCCAGGCTCAAACCCGCCATATATCCGGCGATCCGCGGATGCCGGCTAAGATATACCTGCCAGCAAGCAATTGACATGGTGACAATCGCCAGTTGACAATTATTAGTCTTAGTTAATTCCTCTAGCGGGCCATTAAAACAAAGCTCACTGATAGAAAATCCTAAGACTTTATCCGCCTGCTCAAAGATCGTTTTGGCCTGCTCAAAAGAATCGTATAAATCCTTGCCCATGCCGACATATTGGCTGCCTTGGCCGGCAAAGAGATAACCTACCATTCGATGGTTCGACAGGCTCACCATTCGATAATACAAGCGCCCCAAACCAGGCCGGCCCCGAACGCGTCCAGAAGAATAATATCCCCCCGCTTAACCTTACCTTCCTGCACTGCCTCGCAAAGCGCGGTAACCGTGGAAGCGCTAGACATATTTCCGCATCTTTCGATATTAAGATAAACCCTCTCTTCAGGGATACCTAGTTTTTTAGCCACGGCCATAATAATGCGCGCGTTAGCTTGATGCGGGATAATCAAATCTATATCCGCGAAAGTTAAGCCGGCTTGTTTTAGGACAACTTCGGCGGCCTTAGTCATGGTATTCACCGCGATTTTAAATAATTCATTGCCCTGCATTTTTAAAAAATGCTGGCGATTTTCCACGGTAGTATGCGTCGCCGGATTACGCGAGCCGCCGGCCGGCATATTCAAGATATCAACTTTTGAACCATCACACCCTAAATACGTGGAGATAATTCCGCCTTGGGTTACTTGTGCTAAAACTGCCGCTCCGGCTCCATCGCCAAACAATACACAGGTATTCCGGTCCTGCCAATCGGTAATCGAAGACAAAACTTCAACTCCAATCACTAACGCGTTTTTATAAGTGCCGCAGGCGATAAACTGCTGGGCCACAGAAACTCCGTAGACAAAACCCGCGCAGGCCGCCAAAATATCAAAACTAACCGCGTTCTTAGCGCCCAGCTTATTTTGCACCAGGGCCGCTGTCGAAGGAAAAGGCATATCCCCGGTAATTGTCGCCACCACAATCAACTCAATATCTTCGGCTTTAAATTTAGCATTAACCAATGCCTGCGCCGCGGCCTTAACCGCTAAATCCGAAGCTGCCTGGCCAACTGCCGCTAAATGCCTGGATTTAATACCCGTGCGCGTAGTAATCCACTCATCAGAGGTATCCACCATCTTCTCAAGCTGGACATTGGTTAAAATCTTCTCCGGCAGGTATTCGCCTACCCCGATAATTCCTACTTTTTTCATCGAAACCTTTCGATATTATTATACCCCTCCCCTAGCCCCTCCCACAGGGGGAGGGGAAAATCCCAGATACTATTAGCCCTCCCACAAGGGGTGGGGGGGGAATTAGAGGAAAGAAAATTCCCAGATACTATTTTATGGCTTCCAGAATTTTCGCGTTAACCTGCCGCTCAATTTCTTCTTTAGCTACCCGAATCGCGTTCTTAATCGCCTTAATACTAGACCGGCCATGGCCGATAATTACCACGCCATTAACCCCTAATAAAAGCGCTCCGCCATACTCAGCGTAATCAATCTCTTTCTTAAAACGCTTAAGGCTGGGCATCATAAAAATTAAGCCGATCTTACCCCAAATATTACTTAAGAGGTGGCGTTTTAAAAATGTCTGCATCGCCTCAGCCGCGCTTTCCGAAACCTTTAAAGCCACATTACCCACAAAACCATCACAAACAATAATATCGCACTTGCCGCTAAAAAGATCTTTTCCTTCCACGTTGCCAATAAAATTTAATTTACTTTTTTCCAGTAACCCATACGCTTCCCGGATAAACTCCGTGCCCTTTTTCTCTTCTTCTCCGATATTCAGCAACCCCACGCTAGGATTAGTCTTATTTAAAATATTCTTACAGTAAGCGTCAGCCATAATCCCATATTGTAATAACTGAGTAGGCTTAGGGTCAATATTAGCGCCGACATCAATAATCAAAGAATTCCCTTTTAAAGTAGGGGTAACGATACCAATGCCGGCCCGCTCGATTCCCGGCAAGAGCCTTAATTCTAAAGTCGCTCCACAAACCACTGCTCCGGTATTGCCGGCGCTGAAAAAAGCGTCGGCTTTGCCTTCCTGAACTAAATTTAAACCCACAACTATAGAAGAATTTCTTTTACGCCGAACACTAGTTGCCGCAGGCTCACACATCTCAATTACTTCAGTGGCAGGCTGTACGCTAATTCGGCTGCCGGTATATTTGGCTTTCTTTAAAAGAGACTTAATCTTAAGCTCATCCCCCACCAAAATAACTTCCAGATCATACTCTTTCACTGCCGCCAAGCTGCCATTGACCACCACTTCAGGGGCATGATCTCCACCCATGGCATCCACGACTATTTTCATTAAAGACCTTTCGAGTAGTTTCCCTAAAATTTAATTTTCCGCCGGAACCGTAGCGGAGGTTTAAACCTCCGCTACGGTTTAGAGAAAACTAATTATTTCTTTTTCTTCTTTACTTTTACCTTAATTTCCATGACCTGACGGCCATTATAATATCCGCAGGCCAAACAGACGCGGTGTGGAAGCTTTAATTGTTTGCATTGTGGGCAAGGGGTCAGAGTAGCTGCTTTAATCTTCCAATGCGTACGGCGTTTTCGGCCGCGGGCTGCTGAATGCTTTCGTTTAGGTAGGGCCACAGTTACATCCTCCTTCGTTTTTGTTTTTACCGCAGGTTACACAAAGGCCTTTACAGTTTAAACCGCATAAAGGCTTAATCGGGTAATCTAAAATTATTTCTTCTCTAATACTGGGTGTTAAATCAATAAAAACATCACTGCTGTCCAAAAAATAACTTAATCGCGCGTCCTTATCAAATACCCATTTAAACTCACTCAAACAGCGGGAACAATCCGCGAAAATAACCGCGTTAATATTTAAATCCACGGTTAACGCGTTAGTAATCCGGGTTATCCGCGCCACCAGCTTCAAAGGAGAGCGAAACTTTATTAGCGCGGTGTCCAAATCCAACTCCGCCGAACCAATCTCTTCTTCTAAATACAGGCCCTCTGCCGGAACCTGATTAATAAATATCTTCACTTCTTTCTACGCAATTTTTTCTGTAAAGCTTGCCCCACAAAATCCGGCACAAAACTGGATAGATCCGCTCCCAGCGCCGCGGCTTCTTTAATCAGTTTCGCGGAAAGATAGCTATAAGATTCATGCGGCATCAGAAAAATCGTCTCAATATCGCTGGAAAGCTTACGATTGGTTAAGGCCATCTGAAATTCATACTCAAAATCAGAGAGCATGCGTACTCCGCGCACCAATACCTTAGCCTTCATCTTATGCGCGAAATCCACCACCAGGCCGTCAAAATGCGTAACCGTGACTCCGTCCATGCCGGCAATCGCCTGCTTGAGCATCGACATCCTTTGGCCAACACTAAAAACCGGCGTCTTATGCGGATTATGCGCGACCGCCACAATCACATCCCCAAAAATTTCACGCGCCCGGCAAATCAAATCAATATGGCCGTTAGTTACCGGATCAAAGGTCCCGGGATATAAAGCAATTTGGCACATTTTATTCTTTCTTCCTAAAAATCGAAAGCCAAGTATCACCATACTTAGCTTCTTTAATTAAACTAAATTTTAAGCCATTATTAGGCAGCTGATCTAGCTTAGAATGCTGTACTACGATTAAACCATTGGGCGATAATATATCATAACCCTCTAGAGTTTGCAAGATTTTTTTTGCCAATGGCTCGACTGCGCCCGCCATTGACCCCGAGCAATGTCGAGGGGCCAATCCTTTATAATATGGCGGGTCAGTAAATATAATATCGAAGCTTTTTTTATTAAAATTTAGAAGTTTAATCGCCTTTTCTGACTCCAGATGGTATAAATTACAGGCGCAAGCCTTAAGCAGAGCGATATTCCTTTTGATCGCCAATACCGAATTAGGGTTGCATTCAACCAGCGTCAACTCCGCAGCACCGCGGGAAAGCGCCTCAAAACCCACTGCCCCGGAACCGGCAAAAAGTTCTAAAAATGTTAATCCACTGATATCCCCTAAAATATCAAAAACTGCCTTACGTACTTTATCCTGGGTAGGCCGGATGCCCCTAGGCATATGTAATTTACGGTTACGGTATTTTCCTGTAGTTATGCGCATAAAAACTCCAGCGGGAATCCAGATAAGGTGACAGTCACGAAAAACGTGACAGTCACCTTATCTTTTACCCTACTAATATCAGTTTCTCATACTCCGGAAATCTCTGGAGCAGTTTGGCCTTTAAGAATTGATGCGGCCGCTCTGCTAAACGGGCATCTTGATTAAGCAAACTAATCGCTTCTTCTCTAGCGGTTTTCAACAGCTGCATCTGGATTAAAGGATTAGCAATCTTTAATTCTGCTAAGCCATGCTGACGATTACCGAAAAACTCACCCGGCCCCCGAATCTTTAAATCTTCCTCTGCGATATAAAATCCATCGCCGGAAGCAACCATGGCTGCCAGGCGCGCTTTTGACTCCGGAGTCTGATTATCAGAAATAAGAATACAAAATGACTGCAGTTTGCCTCTGCCGATCCTTCCGCGTAACTGATGCAGTTGGCTTAAACCAAAACGCTGAGCGGAGGCAATAATCATACAGGTAGCTTCCGGAATGTCAATACCTACTTCTAAAATAGTGGTGGCCACCAAGATATCCAACTGTTTATTCTTAAATTTACGCATAACCTCATTCTGTTCCCGGGTTTTTAGCTTACCATGGATCAGGCCAAGGCGAAACTCTTTAAATTCTCCAGCTTTTAGTTCGCCAAACATCTTCTTGGCTCCGGCAATATCTAAAGCGTAGGACTCCTCAATTACCGGATAAATAATATACGCCTGGCGTCCATAATTAAGCTCATCCCTAACCAAAGCATAAGCTTTATGGCTATCCTCCTGATTAAATTGTAAAGTTTTTATAGGAATACGCCCAGGGGGCAGTTGATTAATCACGGAAATGTCCAAATCCCCGTAGAGGGTGATGGCTAAGGTACGGGGAATAGGCGTAGCCGTCATAATCAACACATCCGGATTATTGCCTTTTTTAGGCAAAAGCGCTCTTTGCGCAACCCCAAATTTATGCTGTTCATCAATCACGATAAAACTTAAACTTTTAAAGCTTAATTCTTCTTGCAGTAACGCGTGCGTTCCGATAACTAAATCGATTTTCCCTTCTTTGATCTCCTGGTAAATTCTTTCTTTCTGTTTATCCTGTCCAACTAATAAAGCTAGCCGTAATTTGCGCCCATTAAAAACTAATTGCTCTAATTGAGAAGATATTTTTTCATAATGCTGACGGGCTAATATCTCGGTCGGCGCCATAATCGCCGCCTGGCGCCCACTTTGGATAGCCGCCAAACAAGCGATGGCCGCTACTACTGTCTTTCCTGATCCCACATCCCCCTGTAAAAGCCGCTGCATGGCTTGGCTAGATGCCATATCCGCTTTGATTTCCGTTAAAACTTTTTGTTGTGACGCGGTAAGCTCAAAAGGCAGGCCGGAAATAAAATCCTCAATTAACCTGCCGCTAACCAGATGTTTAATCCCAATTTTCTCTTTACGATTTAACTTCCTTAAAACCAACGGTAACTGAAAAAGCAAAAATTCTTCAAAACTTAAACGCGTATGCGCCTGCTGCTGTAAAGATAAATCTCGCGGGAAATGTATATTTAACAAACTCTGCGCCAAATTAAGTAAATTATGGCGGCTGCGTAAATCAAATGGCAGAGGGTCATTAATTTTAGGCAAGAATTCATCCAAAGCGTTCTTAATTATACAACGTAAGCCGCGCTGGCTGAATCCTGGCGGCAAAGTATAAACCGGAACAATTCTGCCGATATTTAAAGAATCATTATCTTGGTTATTCAAAAATTCAAATTCCGGATTACTCATCTGCAGCCTGCTGTTATAGCGCTCAACTTTCCCGTAAAGAATTACCAAAGCCCCCACTTTTAAATATTCTTTAAGATACGGCTGATTAAACCAGATACAGGATATTTTCCCCGTGTTATCCCCCACGGCAGCTTCGGTGATACTAAACGCGCTCCTGCGCCGCCAGTTGCGCTGGCCTGCGGATAAAACTTGAGCTTTAATGGTGTAAATTTGGCTTTCATTAAGCTCGGAGATCTTAGCAAAATTCCTCCGGTCTTCATAGCGGCGGGGAAAGTAATATAACAGCTCTTCAATGCTCCGCACGCCTCTGGCGATAAAACTTTTAGCGCGCTTGGGCCCGATACCTTTAAGGTATTGGATAGACGTAGTTTGCATAGGTTTATTATACTATATAAAACAAGGGGACGGTTCTATTTTTTAGGAAAGGTGACTGTCACGCTTTTTGTGACTGTCACCTTATTATAAAAAACAGAACCGTCCCCTAGTTTCGGGGGGACTTGAAATTTAGAGTTTAATATGGCATACTTAACTTGTAACTGAAAGGTGGAGCACGCAACCAGGAGGCTAGGAACGATAGCGAAAGCTATTAGGCCTATCACCTACAAAAAACCCCGGAGCAATTCCCCGGGGATTTTTGTTGATTCCTCCGCTAGCGGACGAATCAACCCGCCGGCCCTTTAGAAACTTGGGGACGGTTCTGTTTTTTTATAATAAGGTGACAGTCACAAAAAAACGTGACTGTCACCTTTCCTAAAAAACAGAACCGTCCCCTGATTCTACACCGCCAAACGCTTCCTGAATAATCTTTTCGGCCTCCAGGCGGGTTCTGGCACGTGAAGATTTTTCCCTTAGCCGGCGAACTTTACGTAATCCTTTAGTATACCAAATATAGAATTTTCGAAAGATAACTACTCCGTTTCTCTCGCCATAAAAATCAAGGTAGGAGTTCAAATGCTCCCGTAAAACTTTGGCAATATCTTCTTTTTTAGGCCGGTTAATCATCTTACCGCTCTTTAAATATTCCTTAATCTCCTTGAATATCCAGGGGTTACCTAAAGATCCCCGCGCGACTGCCAGGCCATCGCATCCGGTCTCATCAAACATCTTCTTGGCCAATAAACCGGAAAAAACATCCCCGCTGGCAATCAAAGGGATTTTCAAAACTTTCTTAACTTCTCTAATTATATTATAATCTACCTGGCCGCTATAGCCCTGAGTTTTAGTCCGGCCATGGATAAACAGGGCGCTCACCCCGCAATCTTGAGCAAGTAAAGCAATCTCTCTGCCATTAATTGAGTCCTTATCCCATCCGGCGCGAATCTTTACACTTACCGGAAGCCAGGCATGCTTAACGATTAATTTTAATATCCTGGCAAGTTTTTTGGGATCTTGCAATAAACCCGATCCCTCACCCCGGCGCACTACTTTTTTTGACGGGCAAGCGGCATTAAAATCCAAAAGATCAAACTCATAACCCCTTAAAATCTCTAAACTCTTTAAAATATACTGCTCTTCAGATCCTAATATTTGAATCCCCAAAGGTTTATCTTTAGCCAAGCTAGAGAGCATCTGCTTAGTCCTTCTGCTTTTATGGCTAATCGAACGGCAATTAATCATTTCAACAAATGCTAACTGGGCCCCGAATCTACGGCAGAGCATACGAAATGGCAAATCCGTAATTCCAGCCATGGGGGAAAGGATTAAATTTGATTTAAGTTTTAGTTTACCGATTTTGAGCATATAAAAATCAGGGGACGGTTCTATTTTGTTGGCAGAAGTGACAGTCACAAAAAGCGTGACAGTCACCTTTCTCTAAAAAATAGAACCGTCCCCTTGTTTTAGAGTATATATTCAGAATTTTTAATTAAAGGTTTGCTTTTTATCTCTTCAGTAACCGCTTGAGGGATTCCAGGTTTGCCCAATTTATAATACATATAATTCTTATAACCCTCCACTCCCGGCTGATCAAAAGCATTCACGTTTAATAATTCTCCCTCAAAAGCTGTAGCCATCTGGAAAAAGAAAAGCAACGCGCCCCAGTTATACGCGGATACCTCAGGGATAATAATCGCGCAATTAGGGCGGTTTTGGCTAACCAAAGCCCATTCCGTGGCTTCCTGGGCCAACTGCATAAGCTGACAAAAACTTTTCCCGGAAAGCAAATCACCCTTGCCCGGTATTTTTAAATCAGTTTTAAATTTCTCCACGCGCATAAAAGTAATTACTTTATTATTTTCTCCTTCAACATTATTTTGTTGGATAGAGTGTAAATCATTGGTACCAGCAGCGGAAATTGGCGTCCTGCCCCGGTTAAATAGATCCTCATCATTGTCCAACCAATTCTCCATCCCATCTTTATCTATTTGGATTTTACGGTGATATTTCTTGCCCAGGCTCTCCGCTAAAAGCTGCACATACCAATCCGCGGTAGACTTGAGCGTCTGAGAAAAAGGCATTAATATTACCAGTGACTTTGCCTTCTTCTGATAAAGAATAAAATGCAATAAAGCGTACAAATAAGCGGGATTTTTTAAAATATTATCGTCGCTGCATTTGGCAAACATCTTCTGAGCGCCTGTTAATAACTCCCGGATATTTACGCCCACAATCGCCAAGTGCAACAGGCCCATATTAAACTCTGAGAACCTGCCGCCAACGCCTTTTAAAAGCGGCAGCGCTCGAAAACTTAAAATATCTTTCTTCTGTTGGGCCTGTACCCTTTTGCGCAAAGATCCTGATTCAGGATCAGTAATGGCCAAAATTCGCCTTCCGTATTTGCCTCCCACTGCCTTTTTAAGCCAAGCCTCCACTAAAATAAACGCCGCCTTAACCTCGGTAGTCTCTCCGGATTTGGAAATAACAATTACGAATGTTTTCTTAGGATTAAGATTTCCCAATAAAACCTTTAAAGTATCCGAATCCAAATTATTACCTTCAAAATAAATACGCGGCGCCTTTTTCCTCAGAGATTTAAATTCATTATAATAAGGCGCGCACAGCGCATCTTGGGCGGCTTTTAAGCCCAGATATGAGCCGCCAATCCCTAAAAAAATGACATTGTCATATTTCTTAACAATTTGACGGGCGATTCTTTGAATTCCAGCAATATCTTCTTCTTTTTGCTGAGGCAGTTTTGCCCATTCCAAATTCAAATTAACTCTTGTATCAGGATCAGCAATAATCTTTTTTAAGTGCGCGGCGGCTTTCTGCGCTTGCGGCAAAATTTCATCGATATCCTGCTGGCTTACGCCGTGTGCGCCAACGCTAAAACTAAACATATTATTGAAATCAAACTTTAGATTCATTTAATCTCCTAATTATTGTTGGATAATTTTTACCGTAGTGCGCTGGCCATCTTTCCAGGGCCAAAGCATAGCTAAAATACTATTCACGCCTAAATCTTGATAATACAATGTCTGGCCAGGCATTATTCCACCAAACCTATCTACTGTCTGACGCGCTTTATGCGCCAGGCTGTTTTTCGAAGGATAGACCGGTTCACCCAACAAGCTCCTTAATTGTCCGCTAAGCTTACCCAGCTCCTGCTGGACGATTACCCCTTCAAAAAAATTATTGTAATCAGTACGCAAGACTTCAAAACTAAACATCTCCATATCTTTCCTGATCACGCTAAAATCCACATTTTCTTTTCGGTTTGATATCATAGTTTGCTTAAAAATTATCTAAATCTATTTGAAAATTAAATAATCCTTAACAAATTAAGCCCGGTTTTTGGATCAATATCTTTATGCGCCTTTACGCCTTTTAGTTCCAAAACCACTGCCTCAATAACTAAAAATACCTTGGAGTTTCCCCGCAGGCAGCCAGTTAAGGCTTTATTCTTCTTGCCCATACTGGCATGAATATGAATCTGCGGCCCTTGAGCATTTGTAAAAATCGTGCCGATGCCCATCACCTCCCAGCCATCTTTAAAAATTATCTCATTAGGCTGCGGAGGAATAACCGGCTTTTTGGGCCCAGTCACTAAATCACCTTCTCTAAGCGCGCCGATAAAAATTAACGTTGCCGCTTTAATCTGCTCCTTCTTAGCCAAACCGCTTAAGCTCGGAATTAAAATATCATTGTTTTCAAATTTTACCAAAAAAACCCTGCCGACGGTTCCTTGAGTGTATTTCATATCTGATTAAATTTATTTCAAATCACAGTTTAAAAAATTTAAATTTCTAAAGGCAGTTGATAATAGCTAGAGATAGTTTTTAGTGATTTTACTAATGATTCAGCTATGACGTAAGTTATAATCAGAATCACTACGGTAATAATCATCTTGGATTTTTTACTAAATCGGGGGTTGGCCCAGACTAAGGGCAGCATAAATGGCCCTATACAAAGGAAAGAAGTAACTAGGGGCCAGGTTTTAAAATACCATTTTGGCTGATTTTGATTATCCATCACTATTTTTTCTTGCCGGCTTTAGCCTTTTTAATCCTGGATTTATGCTCAACACATAACACTCTAGCAATCGGAGCAATTTTACCGCCCTCATAGGGGAATTCTTTGCAAGTTACCGGCTTAAAGGCATAATCAATTTTGTGTATTCGGCACAAACCATCAGCATCCTGAAAAGCACATTGCTCATCTTCATAACTAGTACCTACCTTATACCCGGAAGGAAATTCTTTATCTAGTTCTAAATGAAAAAAATCACCTTTTATCCCCAAAGACAATATCTTTTTGGCCTCTTCCAAGTCAATCCAGGCCCCAAACCTGCAACAATCCGCCTGATTCTTGCACTTAAGGCAATCAATAACCATTTCTTTAGTTTTGGCCTTTTTCATGAATTTTATTATACACTTTTTATTTTAAAACCCAAGCAATTTTAAACCACATTTTAAACCACGCGCACATTAATCGCCCGCGGGCCTTTATCGGATTTTTCAACATCATAAGAAACGGATTGCTCCTCATTGAGAGCCTCAAACTTGGCTTCCACCAAACTATTCTGGTGAAAAAACAGCTCCCGGCCATCGGTATCACTAATAAAACCAAAACCTCTGTCCCTGACTAATTTTTTAATTTTTCCCGTATTCATTTCAAACTCCTTTTTAAAAAAATAGTCCCGCCCTTTTATAAAAAAGGGCGGGACTATTGTCGGTTTAGTTTACAGCTTGACTACATTAGTAGCCTGTTCGCCTTTCGGTCCCTTCTCGATGTTGAACTCAACATCTTGACCCTCAGCTAAAGACTTGTAACCTTCACCCTGGATTGCGCTGTGATGAACAAATACATCGCTACCGGATTCAGGCGTGATAAACCCAAAACCTTTTTGGTCTGAAAACCACTTTACTTTTCCCTTTGCCATTATTTACTACCCCCTTTCCTCTTCCCGCCAAGAAATTAATCCACAGGCGGGATCCCGCTTTCTTTTTCAAATGATAAGCGGGAAAAATTTTAGCAAATAACGGCGGTTCGACTTAGCCCGCTTCGCGGGCTTGCTCACCGCCACCCTGAGCAAGATATAAAAATCTCTATTTCTTGTCGAAGGGCGGCAGAAAAAAACCGCGAAGGTTAGTTTTTTAAACCTCGCGGCCTACAAACATCTAATCCTTTATTCACTACTTTGTAAGTATAGCACATTTCTTAGTTTTGTCCAGTAAAAATATTACTATTTTTCTTCTACTAATACGGCCATTTCCAGCCGCGAATCTGCGGCATATCCTCACCGTGAGCAATAATGTATTGCTTGTGTTCAATCAGCTTATTATGCAGCCAATCCTTGACATGGGCCGCCTGATTTTGCAAGCGTTCGGCCCGGTCAATAACATCATCCGCCAAATTAAAACGGTCAAGCTCATTTAATACTGTCATATCAAACGGCGTAGTAGTTGTCCCCTCTTCCTTATAACCCCGCACATGAACATTTTTGTGATTAGTCCTGCGGTATAGTAATCGATGAATCAACCAAGGATAGCCGTGAAAAGCAAAAATTACGGGTTTATCTACAGTAAAAAGGCTGTCAAAATCTTTATCAGAAAGCCCGTGAGGATGTTCACTCTGCGGCTGAAGGGTCATTAAATCCACGACATTAATCACCCTCACCTTCAAATCAGGAAACTTTTGTCTTAAAATATCAACCGCGGCTAAAGTTTCCAAGGTAGGCACATCACCCGCGCAAGCCATAATCACATCTGGCTGGCCGCCACGATCATTACTTGCCCAATCCCAGATACCAATTCCTTTAGTGCAGTGCGCAACAGCCGCATCCATATCCAAATACTGTAAACCCGGATGCTTACCGGCAACAATTACATTAACATAATGACGGCTGCGCAAACAATGATCGGTTACAGAAAGTAAGGTATTAGTATCCGGAGGCAAATAGACCCGGATAATCTCGGCCTTCTTATTCACCACATGGTCAATAAAACCCGGATCCTGGTGCGAAGATCCGTTATGATCCTGCCTCCAGACATGAGAAGTTAAAAGATAATTTAATGAAGCGATCGGACGGCGCCACGGAATGTGCCGAGAAGTCTTCAGCCATTTGGCATGCTGATTAAACATAGAATCCACAATATGGATAAATGCCTCATAACAGGAAAAAAATCCATGCCGGCCGGTAAGCAGATACCCTTCTAACCAGCCCTGGCAGGTGTGCTCACTTAAAATCTCCATCACTCTGCCATCTACAGCCAGATGGTCATCCTCCGGTAAAATTTTGGCCAGCCAGGTACGATTAGTAACATCCAGTATTGCGCCCAGGCGATTGGAAGTTGTTTCATCCGGGCCAAATACTCTAAAATTCTTGCTCTTTTGGTTATCCTTCATCACATCACGTAAAAAATATCCCATTACCCGCGTTGGCTCTGATTCAATAACACCGGGCTTATCCACCTGCACAGCATATTTACGAAAATCAGGCATTCTTAAATCACGCAATAACAATCCGCCATTAGTATGAGGATTATCACTCATACGGTATTTTTTCTTTGGCGCCAACTCTGCTAATTCCTGGATTAATTTACCGTTCTTATCAAAAAGCTCATCAGGCCTATAACTTTTCATCCACTGCGCAAGGGCGGCAAGATGCCCTGGTTTCTCTGCCATTTCTGCAAACGGCACCTGGTGTGAACGCCAATACCCTTCAGTTTTTAAGCCATCAATACTTTTTGGGCCAGTCCAGCCTTTAGGCGTGCGTAAAATAATCATCGGCCAAAATGGGCGAATATTGGGCTTTTTATTATTACGGGCTTTTATCTGGATAGCTTTAATCTCTATAAATACTGAATCTAATGTCTTGGCCATTAACTGATGCATTATTTGGGGGTCAGACCCCTCTACAAAATAAGGTTTATACCCCTGCCCGGTAAAAAATTGCCTAAGCTCATTTTTACTAATCCGCGCCAGTACTGTGGGGTTGGATATTTTATAACCATTCAGATGTAAAATGGGCAATACCGCGCCATCCAGAACAGGATTTAAAAACTTATTTGAATGCCAGGCGCAAGCCAAGGGCCCGGTTTCTGCTTCTCCATCACCAATCACACAGGCCGCAATCAACTCCGGATTATCAAATACGGCACCAAAAGCATGGGATAAAGAATACCCCAGCTCGCCTCCTTCATGCATTGAACCAGGAGTTTCTGCGCCGACATGGCTGGGGATACCTCCGGGAAAAGAAAATTGCTTAAAAAGTTTCTTCATCCCTTCCGTGTCCTCAGAAATATCCGGATAATACTCACTATAAGTTCCCTCCAAATAAGCATTGGCCACCAATCCCGGGCCGCCATGCCCCGGGCCGGTAATATAAATCATATCCAGATTATGCTTTTTGATTAACCGATTAAGATGCGCATAAATAAAATTTAAACCTGGAGTTGTGCCCCAATGGCCCAACAAGCGCGGCTTAATATGTTTAAGCGCCAGGGGTTCCTTAAGTAATGGATTATCTAAAAGATAAATCTGGCCTACGGAAAGATAGTTAGCAGCCCGCCAATAAGCATTGATCTTTCTGAGTTCACCTTTAAATATTTTTTTTGTTTTATTAGTTTTCATGCCTCGCATCGCTTTTTAGGCAATCAAATATCGACTTGTTATACCGCTAGGATTTAAAAATGCGAATAACTTAGAGTACTTTTGCTCACCCTACAAATAAAACAGCCTCTCTTGAATCTAAAAAAGAGGCCGTTTTATTTATCTCTAAAAAATAGATTAGTTCTGGTTTTCGATTGAGGTTAAGCTCAACTCATCGCCAACCTGCTTGGCAGTAATTGTTACCTGTAGCTTGCTGTCAGCTTTCTTTAAAAACTCCGCAACTTTGGCGCTTGAATCTTTATCAAATGCATAAAGTTTACCATCGGCAAAAATAGAATAACCGCTATCTATGCATCCCGGCATTAAAGCGCACGCCTTGGTATGCGTTTTGACAAATTCTACCAAAGTATCTTTGTTGGCACCCGCGCACATGTTATCAATAACATCACCCTTTAAAACTACTGTTTCAAGTGTAGTTACAGCTGTATCCGTAGTCACAGTTGTTGTAGTAGCAGGCTCAGCAGCAAAAGCCAAAGAACTAACAAAACAAAGAGCCATAAGCACAAAAAACACTTTCTTCATTTCTATTCACCTCCTCTCTTTTAGTTGATTGTTTTAACCCAAGGATGAAAAACTACTAAAAGAATCATAACAAACTGGCTGCCAATTGTCAATGATTATAAAGGAATCCCGATAGTTCTGACTAAAACTTTCCCGCAATGTTTTCTTCCTTCTGCGTAAACCATACCACGCTTTTTGGCAACAAAAGTAACGGTTTTATCTGCCTTTATACAACGGCCCAATACTTTTCCAGTCGTGGCATCCAACCCCGAAGGAATGTCTACTGATAAAACATAAATATCCGAAGAACTAATTATGTCTATAACTTTCTGATAACCAGGCCTTATTTGGCCCCTGGCTCCCACCCCTAAAAGCGCATCGATAATTAAGCTGGATCTTTCTATTCTTTTTTTTAAAAGGCTAAGATTCCGCGGTTTAATTTCCGTAATTTTTTGTTTTAATCTTAATAGAATATTTAAATTAATTTTTGCTTCATTTCCAACATCAGTTATTTTGCCCGCTAAATATACATCCGGCTTAAAACCTGCCGTTAATAAATGCCTGGCCGCGCAAAATCCATCTCCGCCATTATTACCCAAACCGCAAAATACCGCAACCTTACCCTGGCTACTTTTTAGAATTTTTAATGCCTCTTCCATTACTGCCCGGCCGGCATTCTCCATCAAAACCAGCGTGGAGATACCAAATTCTTCCTGCGCCCTTCTATCTACAGCCTTAGCCTGTTTAGTTGTAATAATTCTCTGTTTTCTCATCCTGTAGGAAATTCTGAAAATATAACTCTTAATTGTATCTGAAAACTAAGGTTAAGGCTAAGATTGAGACTGCTGTGCCGCCGAAACGCTTATTTATGTCTAAAGAATACGTTTATAATAATTGTGAGCAAAAAGCTAATAATCAGAGAAGTCGCTACCGGAAAGTAAAAATGCGTTCTTTTGGCGTGAATCGTAATATCCCCCGTCAGCCTGCCTAAATGTGGAATTTTTACGGCAAAGGTAAAAACCAGGCCCAATAGGATTAAAATGATGCCGAAGCAGATAAAAAGTTTACCGAGATCAGCAAGAGAAGACATAAAAAGACACCTTTTTAGTTTAGGGTACCTGCCCTGTCCCGATTGGGTTGAAAAGTATTACTAGCTTCTCTTTTAATTTTAGGAATTCCCAAAATTAAGTGATGTGTCCCCGGAATTCCTAATTTTAGGAATTCCCAAAATTAAGTGATGTGTCCCCGGAATTCCCCGGAATTCCTTACTTTATATATACCGCTACTCTTACATTATTGACCTTATTCTACGCCTCCCAACATTCTTGTCAACCAAAAATACCCCATCGGTAGTATACTCAATTGTGTGTAAATTCGTTTTGCTGTCTAGCGGGTCCTGCCTCGGGCATTTTCTTGCGCTGACGCGCTGCGAAAACACCCGAGTCACCCGCTGGACAAAACAATTAAAAAGGC